>Ga0213823_1000362_pt1 | contig 42450 bp, 54 predicted proteins | sample MC6MC0907MG_FD_179887 | JGI IMG/M metagenome (GOLD analysis project Ga0213823, IMG submission 179887) | Enriched soil aggregate microbial communities from Iowa State University, Ames, United States - MC6-MC0907-MG | ecosystem: Environmental > Terrestrial > Soil > Unclassified | place: USA: Iowa...
GTTTTAAAAGAACGCTGGTATGATGCGCGGCATTGGAGAGATGCCGGAGTGGTCGAACGGGACGGATTCGAAATCCGTTGTACTGGCAACAGTACCTAGGGTTCAAATCCCTATCTCTCCGCCATACGTGAAGTAGACGAAGCCCCCGTAAACGTTAAAGTTTACGGGGGCTTCGTCGTTTCGGGTGGTTGGGTTAGGGCAAATTTAGGGCAGATTATCGACCCCTCAGACCGCGTTAGGGCGGAATAGTCCGCTCGCAATGTCACTATCTTGGATACCATCACCTGTGGATTAGTGAGCATGAACCACTCTTTACGCTCACTAGCTTTATGTAGGGCGATGCAGCACGAGGATCGGGTCCAAGGCTTGGCATCCCATTTATGCCTCGGTCGGTCGTTGGTTAGCGACCTTATCTACCCTGAATTTCCACGCACTCAATGTGGTAGTCCCTCTCACCGGCCATTCGTCGGCGAGGTCAGGGAAAGGCTGAAAAGCGGGGCGGTTTGTAACGTGGTTGCGACTCCTAAGCAGGCGCTATGCTAGTATCACTGGCTTGAAGCAACCCGCTTATCAGTCTAGGAGCTGACTGTGTCCGTCGTCGTCAAATACCAGGTCTCCCTCTTTGTTTCTTTCCAGCCCTTTACGGCGGGTCCGGAGAGCTTTAAGAATGCATTCGAGGTTTTCTTTCCGCGAGGGTTTTTCCCAAGCACGGTACAAGAGCAGGCACCAGGCGGACCTGTAGCAGAACGTTTGTCCTTGACTAACAATACCTTAGGGATAAACGTTCAGTTCCTTTCAAACCGGATTGACTTCCTAGCAATGCCTTTCGCAAATTCCCAGGCCAAGTTGACCCTTGAGCGATTTGTTGAGGAGGTGCGTGCGTTAATCGGTATGATCTTGGGTCTCCATCGGCCGCGTGTTGATCGTCTTGCGCTCATGACTGAGCGGATGATTGACAATTTGTCGGCTGACGCGCTCGAACAGGCACGTAAACGTTTCATCAACTCAGGCATTGATGAATATGAGGATGCGTCGAATGTCGAGTGGTCCATTCGTCAGGTCGTCCGTACGCCACTGAGCGAGGATTTCGGTGTAGTCTGTAACCGTATCTATGCTCTTTCTAAAGGCACGGTTCAGCTAGGTGATGTTACGGGCGTCCGTTCATTCGAAGCAATCCAGATTGCACTTGACATCAACACGCTTCCGTTGCCAGGGCAGGAATTTGACGTGGAGAGTATTCAGCTCTTCCTGTCGCGCGTCTTGCCCTCGCATAACGTCTTGCTTGAAAAGATTGAGAACCGCATCCATGGCCATTGATTCCGTCGTATTTTCAACGTCAGGCATCAGTGCAAGCTCTTCTGCAACGGGCTCGGTGATCGCGCCTTCAACGGAGGTTTTTGAAAGCCTCACAGCTACAAACCATGGTGAGAAATTTGCTAGCGCGGTGACGGCAAACCATCACAGTGTAACGGAGCGCCCCAGCTACACAGTTTTGTCATCTGATACACCAAACGTAGCTCTTCAACAGCGTCAAATTCTTGATAAGCAAAGAAAGATCAAAGAGTTCAGCGCCGAGTTCTATCGGACAATTGAGCATGATCACTTTGAGTTTGGGGTCACAGCTAATATCGAGCGAATGGTTGAAAGATGGATTGCGCGTGACCTGAAGACAACTCAGTTGGCGCTCGCTCAGCTTTTTCAGGACAACCAGCGCAGCGAAAAAATTGTCATCGGTATTCTGAAAGTCATCGCTCATATTGACCCCGAGACCTTGCAGCCGATGAATCGTACAGTCGCTTGCAGCGCTCTTGGCCTACCCTCTGCAGAGGTTCGCGAATGCGCCGTTAGGGCTTATGAATATTGGGAACGCGCTGACTTCATGGTTGACTTGGAAATTCGTCCGCTAAGTCCTGCATGGCTAGAGGAGTACAAGCAGACTGTTATCGCTGAGGCGAAAGGTTGATATGGGCTTTTTCGTTCGTAAAATCAGCAAAGGTAAGTGGCGGAATGACTCCGACGAACCGGTCATTAAAGCTGATGCTTTGACTAGCTGCCTTAGGACGAGTGGAAATACTCTTTCTTTCTGGCGCATCGAGGATCTAGCTCAGATCGAGGACGCTAAACTTGCTATAGCCGCATCTAATAGCAATCTCGATACCTTTGACATCGTTGTCTTCACCAGTGAGGAGATGGAAGGCTTTGGTGCTCCGATCAAGGAGACCAGAGGGGACACGGCGTGCAGGGATTTAGCTGATTCGCATCGAGATCTGGCAGAGCTCAATTCCGATCACCTGATCAGGGTGTCCCACGCAGTTCTGCAAAAGGTGAAAGCTGATGATATTGAGCGAGTGTCGATGCCGAAAGTAAAGATTATGATGTTGGCAGCTGCCAACAGTGATCGCCTCGACCTGGATCGTTTGTCTGATTCAGTGAAGATCAAAATTGGCTTGCCAGTACCGGAAAAACCAGTTTGCACCTGCGGTGCGGGTGCAGCGCCTTAGGATCAACTCAAGGGCGTTTCGGGTCGGTCTGGCCATCATATCCCGCATGACAGCTGTTCTACTGTCATGCGGAGGCTTATCGCGTAGGGTTTACGCCCAATTTCTATAGCCATGACCCCAAGATCCATCATTGCTTAAAAACCAGCGGGTGCCGTTTTTTCATTGCCGATAGGGTAATCCGTCAGCGAAGCCCATCATTTTTGAAACTATATCCGCCATGCTTTTGGTGTCCTTCGAGATCCACCGGCCGTAGTGCTTGCGCACCATAGTCGTGTCGCTGTGGCCTAGTTGGCGGGCCACCCATTCAATTGGGACGTAGCTTGACAGTGCTTGGCTCGCGAACGTGTGGCGTGCCTGGTTGGCGCCTCGATGGCGAATACCTGCTTTCTCAAGGTGGGCGGTGAACCAGTTGCTGACGGTCTTGCCGTTCCACAGCAGACCGCTCGTGGAGCTGCGGAACAGGAAGCGGACTTTTTCATGCTTCTTCGTGATGTTGTCTCGCTGCACAACGGTGATGTAATTGGGTTCCGCGTCCTTTGCTTCGGCCACAATCATGGTCAGCAGCTCCAAGGCCGGCGCGATCAGCTCCACCGTACGAATGCGCGAGCGCTCCTTCGGTACCTTGAATTCCCCTGCGACCAGGGCGCGGCGAATTGTCAGGGTGCCAGTCACCAGGTCGACGTCCTCGACCCCTGCCGCGATCAACTCGGACAGAGACAGCCCGGCCCAACAGTTGAAGACGATCATCCGGCTGTCTGCCATGCGCTCAGGGTCGGCGGCGGCTATCCGCTCGATTTCGCTCCGGGTGAATGGGTCGGCGAACTCGCTGTCGCTGTCGGACTGGATGTTCTCGATTCGCTCCAGGGGGTTGAGTTTGATAATCTCATCGCTGAATGCGTCCCCCCACACCCCCCTTATAATCGTGAAGACGTCATTTACAGTTTTTGGTTTGAGGCCATTAGTGAGCAGCTCAGCTTGGAATAATTCCAGCTCGCTCTTGGGGATGCTTGCGATTGTTCTACCTGTGAATTTTTTCCTAACGTGTTCGGACTTACTCTTGTAGTTGATAAATGTACTGTGGGCCTTTTTGACCTTGGCAACTTTAAGCCACTGGGCTATCCCTTCGTCTACGGTCCTTTTGGCTGGTTCATTGGGAAGCTCTTGTCGAGCTTTGAGCCAAACCGAATCGGGGAAGTGTGCCGCATAGTCAAAGCGGTTTTCCTTGATCTCCGCAAGTATCGTTCTGCGTTTATTGTCCGCGTAGGCAATGGCGGCTTTGTTGATCTTGGCAACGTTACGTAGCGGCTCGCGGCGGCGTTCGCCTTCAAACATAAAGGCGATCCGCAGAAGGTTGCCATTGATGTCGACGCCTTTCGGCAAAGCGTCGACACCTTGTGGAAGCTTCACGCTCATGGGCGGCCGGCCATCCAGTTTTCGATTTCAACACGGTTGTAAACAATGACATTGGCTGGATCAGTCCGCCATTGTTTTTCCTCCAGCCAGATTCCACGATCGCGATACTTGCGAACGGCCTCGGTGCTGAGTCCGAAGATCGGGAAGAGAAGTTCCTTTCGTATCCAGGTGGAAGGTGTTATCAGAAGTTGCACTGTTTCGCTTTGGGTAGCAGCTTCATGGACTGGCTTAATCTGTGGCTTGGCCATTTATATATTCTCCAACTTACCGAATAGGGCGCAGGCGTTTGACCTGCTGGAGTTTCTTTGCAGCCACATTGGCCATATAGGATTCCCATTCCACGCTTTTCTGCTGTTGCCGGATTTGACTGCAGCGGGCATGGTTTCGGGTTGAGCGTGCTTTGCCGCAGATGTCGCACATCGCCGGAAGGTCGAGGCTATGAGAGGCGATGCGCGGCCGCGTTCTTCTCGCATCAGTCATGGCGCTGCTCCAGTACGCGGCTGTAGTCGATCCGGTAGCGTTTCCCGTTTTTGATGTTCTGGACTGAGATCGTCCCTGGGTGGGCTGCAGTGGGGTGGCTGACCACTTCGACGCGCGCGTGATGTGTGCCCCGGTCTACCACCAGCTTGCTGCCGATCGGGTAGGCCTGTTCAACGGCTGAGTTCAGGTTGTGTCGGGCTGCCTCCAGCCATGCGCTGGCAGCGTTGAGGTCGGGGGGAGGATTGACGAGGTCGGGCTTGTAGCCCTCCGCTTTGTCGAGGCAGCGGCAGGGCGTGACACTCGCGCAGTGGGCACCGGAGAGCAGGGTGTTGCTGTCGGGCTTGCAGCCCTCGGCATTTACCTGGCGGTGGCACTCGATCTCTGCGATAAGCTCCAGCACATCTGTGGGCGGTACCATTATCCTGTACACGACGGACGTGGTTTCATTCGACGGCTTAGCAGCGGCCCATTCAGCCGCCCACTTAATTTGCAGGATTTCCATGCGTGTAGTGGTCACAGCGAATACCTCCCATGCACTCGGCGAGCGTTCGAACTGAGGGCCAGATGCTCAAGTTTCGTGGCGCTGTTTACAGTCGGTAACGTGCCTATCACTGAGCTTCGGTCGATGCTGCTGCGATGCAGCTCGACCAAGGCGGTGATCAGTGCCACGACAAGTGCAAGGCTGATCAACTGCCAGGTGCGTGTTGAGTTAGGCACGTGGGCATCCCTCGTTAAGCTGGCGTAGCACCTGCTTGCTGGCCAGCTCGAACAGTTCGACGGCGGATACCGGCGTGACGGATTGCTCGCAGTTGCGCACCGCTTCAAACCGAGTTTGGTACAGCCCGGCCTGGCCGAGCCAAGCGGCTGCGTTGAGTACGTCAGGTGCTGGGTGCTCGTATTGATGGACGATCTGCATGGCCTGGTCGAAGGTCATCGCACGGCCTTTGAAGTACCAGGCGGGATTGTCAGCGTTGGTCAGTACCAAAGTGTCCAGCAACGGCACTGAGGCGTCTGCATTCCAGTTGTCGAGGATCTGGCTCAGGCCGAGCGCCTTGGCGATGGCCGGGGCGTTGGTGGTCTTGCCGCATCCAGCTGGACCATGGACGAGGCAGCTGGGAGGGGTATGAATCGTCATGCTTCAGCTCCCGCAGTTGCGGCGCTCGGGGTGCTGCGCAGTTGGGCGTGGATCCGCTTGGCCAAGTCGTCAATGACGTCAGCCTGGGCACCTGCTCGCGTTGCCTCGGCTTCGGTCTTCAAGGCTTTGAATGTGCGCTCAGCCAGGCGCATCGTGGACGAAGCGCTGACCAGCTTCTCGTAGTCCACCTTGGTCACCGCGAGGCCCGTATACGACATGATTCGGGCCTCAAGCTCCCTGATGCTTGCCTTGAGCGCGGTGATGCTGGCTCGACGCGCGGCAAGCTCCACATTGCTGGTTTCCTGAGTGCGCAGCAGCTCTGCGCGTAGATCGTCCAGGGCCTGTTTGGCTTCCTTGAGCTGCAGGCTCAAGGTCTGGTCGTGGAAGGTTTTACCGGCTTCGAAGCCTCGGGCATAAGCAAGGCGGCGTGCTTTGGCGATCAGGAAGGGAAGGATGACCAGGGTGATCATCCAGCCAATACCGGCGGCGAGTGCGTACTGATGTGGTTGCATGTGCTGTGCTCCATAGTGCCCAGCACCGGCCGGAGGTGTGGTGATGGCCAGGTGCTGGATGCGATGCCCCTGATGGCCGGGGCCGCCTCTGCTATGCCGTCTGCTTCGCTTGGGTGTCGAGGTAGTCGGCGAGGTCATGCAGGTAAATCACGTACTGCGCACGGGCTGAGTGGTGCAGCTTTGAAGGCTTCAGCCCAATCTTTCCGGCGTTGATCAGCTCCCTGAACCGGCGGTCTGTCTTGATATGAGGGAAGTAGTGCTCACGCACCGCAGTCAATGTCGGACAGGGAGTGGTCCACTGCTTGCGTAGCTGCCCAAGGGTGTCTGTCATGGGCGCTCCCCACGCCCCTCGGGGATCTGGCCGAGCTTCGTGCGTACTGCTTCGGCGAGCGCGGTCTTGCAGCTGCCGTATGCAGTCGCGTAGACCTCTCCCTGATCGTTGGTCACAACGGTGCCGAAGGGATGGTGCTCGTCGGTTGTGGGAGTGATGTAGGCATGCAAGCCTTCCGGTAATACCTGGCTCACACAGTCCAGCGCTTCTATCAGGGCGATAGCGCGCTGGATCTGCTGTCCCGACTCAGTTCGGCCATTGGCCACGTCCTGCAGGAAGTCGCGCAGGGACATGTACTTGGTCGAGTCGCCGCGGCGCAGCGTGATCGAGCCCGTGAATGGACCGAAGCGGACCTGCAGGTGATGATCGCGGTCGTCGTTCTCCACGTGGATATGCGCATCGACGATGGTTTCAGGGCGTCTCAGCGGGCAGGTGGCGCTGCCGCCGTGCTCCAGCGTCCCTTCAAGAAGCATCACTCGACGCAGATTGATGGTGAATTCGTTCATGCCTCACCCCCATTGGGGATGGCGCGGACATGACCGGCAGGGGAGACGACCAGACGAAGCCCGGTTGAGCGTTGAAAGGCTTCAACGGTGGAAGGGCGGGTGCAGGTGGTTGGGTGCAGGTAGACCTTACACCCACTGTTTGGCTGTGCAGTTGGCATTTCTGGACCTCGGTGGTGAGAGGATAGAGGTCCAGACAATACTCAAACGAATTTAGTCGGTCAATACCTTTTCGTATTGATCGTATGAGCGGTGTGGTTAGAAGATTTCCAGCTTGGACACCACAACCCCGCAGATCGATGCATCTTCGGGTAGCTCGATAATCGGATCCGGCCAAGATGGGTTCAGCGGCTTCAAAAACCTCCGCGACCCCTCTAGAACCAGTTGTTTAAAGGTTGCTTCCTTACTGTCGGCAAGCTTGGCAATTACCAACGATCCGTTCTCGTAGTCCTTGTTCGGATCGACAAAAATTATGTCGCCATCAAGGAATGAGCGCCTCTCATGGGGGTTGTACATCGATAGGCCCCGCACCCTCAGCGCAAAGGTCGCGCTGCTATGTGAAACCGCGCAAGGTAGCCAGTTTTCTACGTCCTGCAGTTCAAGCACATCTTGCATTTCACACCACGTTCCCGCCTGTACCCAAGAAATCAGCGGGACGAATCCGCGAATACGTGGACCTGGTTCGATGTTGGAGTGCGGGCCGGTCACGATGTCAGGCGCTTCCCCGCCTTTCCAAAGCCACTCGCTGGTCACGCCCAGGGCTTTCGCCAGCTTCTCTACGTTTGCCTGGCGTGGGCTTGCCGAAGTCCCGGTGAGGATGCGGTGGATAGTCGGCTGCGGTACCCCTGAGCGTCTTCCTAATTCCCCTTCGGACCACTCCAGTTCATGCATTCGCTGTGCTACGCGCTTTCCTATCACGGCCTTTGCTCTGATTCGTTTACGTATCGGAATTGTATTGCTCTGTTTAATTCGTTTGGGTATTATCATTCCAATTCGATAACGCATCGGTGGGTGCAATGACCATTCAAGAGATGCTTCAAAAGCTGATTGATCTGGGGTTTTCGCAACGTGCGATCGCAGATCGGGTTGGCGTTACGCAGCCAACTATCTATCGAGCCACAAAAGGCGCAGCCGTCCGCTATGAGGTGGGTAAGGCTATTGAGCTGTTCTATGAAGAGCAAAAAAAGGTTGTTGAAAAGCAGCAAAAGTAAGGACTGCTGAGCTGAGGCCTCTCACCACAAGATCCCTCAGCTCAGCGAGCGCGGCGCAAAAGCGCCGTTGTACCCGCCATCCGGTTGCCTCTCACCACAAGATTCGCCGGATGACTAGAACCGCGTGAAATGCCCGCACAGCACGCAAAGCACAACACACCGGTCGTATTCACAGGATAGGATGTTGAAAGCCCTGTGACTACACCGTAAACCGAGGATTTACGGTTATGAGTCGCATTGATCTATTGCCGGACGCCGGTCCGGTCCTCGCATTGCGACAGGCGCTCTATCGCGCTGGTCGCGACTATCACGGTGGCATCACCAAGCTGGCCTTCGACATGGTCATGGACGTGGATGCCCTGCAGAAGAAGCTTCACCCCACCGAAGAGCGTCGCTGGCCCAGCCCGGACGAGATTGAAGAAATCGTCCGCTGGACTGGTGATCCTCGGCTGCTTGATGCGCTCGTCCGTCCGGGAGGTGCCGTCTGGTACCGCCCGGAGCCTGTCCCAGCGACCAATGAAGCGCTGCAGGCAGTAGCGAAGCTGCTTGAGGAGTCCAGCGAGTTTGTCGGTACTTTGCACGACGGCGCCGCTGACAACGTGTGGACGGCTGCCGAAGTGCTCGACCTTGAGCTGCGCGGCATGGATGTGATCCGCCAGGTGCTGGCCATTATGGCGGGTGCCCGTCAGGCCATGGAGGACGAAGCTCATGGCTGATGTGATCGATGTGGCCAATGACCAGGCCGACTACCACCTGCAGGTGGCGCTTCAGCGCCGCGTTCGTCCAGCGATTAAGCCGAGCGCGCAGTTCTGCGAAGACTGCGATGAACCAATCCCGGAGGTGCGGCAGCAACTGGTGGCGGGGTGCGAGACCTGCATCAGCTGCCAGGAACTGCGGGAGCGCCGCAGATGAGCGAGCGCCCAACCTCTACCACAGCTGATTGGGCGCGGCGGTACATTGAAGCCTTCGATCTCGCCTTGGTTCCGATTGAACCAGGTGAGAAGGGGCCGAAGGGTGCCGGCTGGAACAAGCCAGGTGGGTACTTCACGGACGCCTCAAAGGCTGAGGCGTTTTGGACTGCGAGCCCGAATCACAACCTCGGTGTTGTGCTCGGGCCGAGTCGTGTCTGTTCGCTGGACGTTGATGATGTCGAGCTGACCCGGCAGGTACTACAGCAAACGCTTGGGCTCGATGTCGACGCACTCGCTGACGCGTACCCGACCTCTGTTGGCAACCCTGAACGATTCCGGGTGATGTTCCGCGTCCCCGAGGGTGTGGAGCTGAGTCGCCACGCCCTGGTTTGGCCTAACAAGAACGACCCCGATGGCACCATCTACAAGGGGCTCATGGCGCAAGTGAAGGCGGCTCAAAACGAGGGCGACCCTGCCCGCGAAGCGGCTTTCCGCATGGCTGCTGAGCCCTTCAAGAAAGTGACAGTTTTCGAACTTCGGGGCGGCCAGGTGCAGGACGTCCTACCACCATCCATTCACCCGGGCACTCGTAAGCCATACACATGGCGTACCGCGCCGAATGCAGACGGTTTACCAGAGTTGCCAGCCGACTTGTTGGCCATCTGGCAGGATTGGGATGAGTTCAAGCCGAAGGGGGAGGCGGTTTGTCCTTGGAAGCCGAAGGCGGCAACGCCTGCCCCCGCAGCTCGTCCCCTGGCCAAGTCATTGCCAGCTGCAGCTCGATCTGGTGATCGGCTCCCCGAAGTCATCCCAGAGTTCAATCGCGTACATGACATTGCCACGATGATTGAAGCGCACGGATACAAGCGCATGGACGGGAAGTGGTTGAGCCCACACAGCAGTTCAGGGCTGCCCGGTGTGGCGATCAAGGATGGCAAGCTTTACTCGCATCACACTTCTGATCCGCTTGCGAATGGACACAAGAACGATGCGTTTGATGTGTTCTGCATCCTGACGCACGATGGCGACCAGAAGGCTGCGACCAGGGCTGCTGCTCAGATCCTCGGTATTGACGCGAAGTCCCGCCCACCTGCTCCGCCACCATTGGGTGAGCTTCCCCATGCCCCATCGGTTGTCGAGCAGGCCGAGTTGCCTCCGCTCGCCGGCAGCGATGCCGAGCAGCTTCCCCGCGCCCCATCGGACGTTGAGGCGTCCAGCTCGGCCGCCTCCTCGGCCTCCGGGGGGGAGGGGGCGGATGGTCTGGTGCTGAAGAGCGCCATGCGCCGATTCGCCCTGGTTGAGGGCTCCACCAACGTGTGGGATCTCGACAAAGGTCAGTCGATGAAGCGCACCGGATTCGAGGCGCTGGTGGGCAAGCCGCTCGCCAAGCAGTGGATGGAGCGGACAGATAAAAAGCTGATGTCGCTCGACCAAGTGAAAGAGCTGGAGCAGGTTAAAAGACTGGCGGCAAAGAAGGGTGGCGCTCTGAAGCTGGACCCCATTGAGCGGTACGTCTACATCGACGGCACCAAGGATGTCTGGGATCGGGAGAAGAAGCGCCGTATCCCTGAAGGCGCGGTCAAGATGGCCTTGGGTGACGAATACAAGTGGTGGCTGAACAGCCAGGATCGCCGTGTTGTCGACGTGGACCACATCGTGTTCGATCCGACCATGACCAAAGATCCGGCTATCTATATCAACACCTTCGAGGGTTTGCCGCTCGAGCCCGTGCGTAATGACGCGGCCTGCGAGAACTTGCGCTGGCTGATCTCATTCCTGTGCAACCACGATGCGGAAGCGCTTGAGTGGCTCATCAAGTGGCTGGCTTATCCGCTACAGCATATGGGCGCGAAGATGGACACGGCGATCCTGTTCCACTCCACCATGGAGGGCTCAGGCAAAAGCCTCATGTTCGCGGACGTTATGGGCGAGCTGTATGGCCAATATGGCGCAACGGTCGGGCAGACCCAATTGGAAGGCAGCTTCAACGCCTGGCAGAGCCGCAAGCTGTGGGCGGTGTTTGAAGAGGTTGTCAGCCGCGACCAGCGCTACAACCAAGTAGGCAAGATCAAGCACATGATCACTGGCAAGACGGTGCGCATGGAATCGAAGTTCATCAACGGCTGGGAAGAGGCCAACCACATGAACTCGGCGTTCCTCAGCAACGAGATCATGCCGTGGCCGATCAGCGAAGACGACCGACGGATGCTGGTGATGTGGCCTCTTGAGACGCTACCGCCGGAGCGCCAGAAGGCGATTAGCCGGGAACTGGCGAACGGTGGAGTGGCTGCCTTGTACGGCTGGTTGCTTGATGTCGAGCTGGGAGAATTCAACCAGCGTACACGACCGCCCAAGACTGAAGCTCGCCAGCGCCTGGTCGAGTTGAGCCGCACTGCTTGGCAGACCTTCTTCTATCTCTGGCGTGCCGGTGAGTTGGGGCACGGCCTGTGGGGCTGCGCGCTGACAAGCGATGTGTACGCCATGTTCGCCGAGTGGTGCTCCCACAACCGGGAAAGCGTGATGAGCCAGACGAAGTTCTCGCTGATGCTCAGCGCGAAGGTTGAGAAGACCCGCGCGATCCCCTGGACCGATGGCAGCAACCGGCGATTTGCCGCGTTCTTCTTTCCTGATGATGGTGATCCTTCCCTGCCCCCATCCATGAAGTCGGCCGAGCTGGGCAAGAACGTCGTCGAGTGGCGTGCCAGAGCAAAGTTGGCTGGCTGGAACGTTGATGGCTGGGACCACGTGAAGAGGGTGCTTGCGGCATGACTACCTCTATTTGTGTGTTGGGTGTGTTGGGTTTGTGTCGGGTTGGATTGGTCTACCCAACACAGTCGGATTGCCCGAAATCATTGGCTTTCACGGGTAGTGTGTTGGGTGTGTTGGGTTTGTCCACGCACGCGCGCGTGCGCGTAATTTTTTGGAATGCCATCAACGAAGAAAAAAAACTCTATGCGAGAACCAACAAACCCAACAAACCCAACACACTCAACACACTTTCATCTAATCAACTGATTTCATTGGGTTTTATTTGTGTTGGGTTTGTGTCGGGTTTCGAAAATGTGTGTTGGGTGCAGGTTTGGGGGGAATGGCGATGAGCATGGATCAGGAAGTGGGTCTCCTACTGCGGGTCACGCAGCACCAGATCGATATGGCAGAGCTTATTGATCCCGCCGAGCGCCTGCGCCTGGTGGGCGAACTGATGCACCACTGGGGAGAACAGCGTCGCTTGGTTGGGCTTAAGGCGAGTCTGGGTAGCCAGATGGGGACAATCATGGAATGGAAGGGGGCTGCGCCTCGCGGTGGCGTGTCGGGTCATCGCGTTCTGGTTGCCGGTGCTGGCATGGATTATTCAGCAGCAGAAGTAGATGCTGCTGTCATCCAGTTAGGGCGGCGGGACAAGCGTGGGGAAACGTTGGCCAAGCTGGCGGAGATGCGCTACGTCCTGGGCTTCACCATTCGAGAGCAAATGAGGGTGGTTGGGTTGGCGGAAGATGCAGATCGCACCTATCGCAACTGGGTAAAAGCCCTGCATTTGCAGGTGTTTGCCATCCTTGCTGCCCGCGCTGGCCGCGTCCGGCAGCAAACCGTTCGTCGGGTCACAATGCGCCGAGCGTGCGCCGAAGGTGCGCCGAAGTAGCGCCGAAGCGGATAACCGAAAACACCCTCTTTTCGGTTTTTCCGGTGACCTGTAAAAAGTCACCACGATGTGAAAAGTGCGCTTAGGCGCTGACCCAACAAGCACTGTGCTGTGCAACCCGCCCCGACCAGTCGGTGCATCGATAACCCTGCCAACTTGGCGGGGTTTTCTTTTTCCGGCGCGGTGCTTTGCCAACGAGGCTTACATGAACAGCGAGCAACAAGCGTTAGCCGAGCTGCCAATCTGGATGGTGATTGTGCTGTCCCTGGTCGGTGGTGTGTCGGGAGAGATGTGGCGGGCAGATAAGGCAGGTGCTCGCGGGTGGGGGCTGGTTCGCCGGTTGGCATTGCGGTCTGGTGCCTGTGTCACCTGCGGGCTGTCGACCAACATGCTGCTGTACGCCCTCGGTGTTTCGGTGTGGGCTGCTGCTGCTGTCGGATGCCTGACCGCGATGGCCGGCGCCGATGTGGCGATCAACCTTTACGAGCGCTGGGCCGCCAAGCGCCTGGGCATCGAGCAGGTGCCCCCGCAGGCCGGCGAGCCGGGGCAGTGACCCGACCGGCAGCCCCGGCAGGGCCGGGGACCCTGGCGATATGGCCGGGGTACGGGGCAGGAAACCCGCGCTTCTTTGTTAGCGGGAGGTTCACCAGCTTAGTGAACTGCGGTGAACTGGTTAACCCCCTGAATTCCTTGGGTGAACTGGACGTTTCGACATGACCCACCTGACGAAATCGGAGTTCGCCGCCCGGCACGGATGGTCGAAATCCTACGTTTCTAAACTGGCCAAGCAGGAGCGCTTGGTGCTGACCGACGACGGCAAGGTCGACGTCGACGCCACTGAGCTACTGCTGGCCGAGACCGCTGATCCCAGCAAGGCAGCTGTCGCTGCCCGGCATGAGGAGAACCGCGTCGAGCGGGATGTTCGAAGTCAGCTCCAGCCCGGCCTCGGCCCACTTGCGGTGCCGCAGCCGGATCTCGCGCCCGGCGGGGCTCATAACTTCCAGAAAGCGAAGGCGCACCGCGAGTACTACCTCGCCCAGTTGGCCGAAGCTGAGTTCAACAAAGTCCAGGGCAATCTGGTCGAGCGTAAAGCAGTGGAAGATGCGGCTTACATGGCGGGCCGGATGCTGCGCGACCAGTTGTTCGGTCTCGCGCCGCAGCTCGCCGCCGAGCTTGTGGGTATGAGTGACCCTTGGGAGATCGAAAAGCACCTCGCCGGCGCCTTCCGCCGCGTTCTAACCGAGGTAAGCAAGATGAGCGACGCCGACCTCAATCAAGCCATCACACAGAGCTGAGCCTATGCCCACCGGATACGCAGACGGTGCCGAGGTGTACCGCGAAGCGTATTGCCGAGGGCTGACGCCTGACCCCGAACTGTGGGTTGATGAATGGGCGGACGAGTACATGCGGATCCCGCGTGATACCGGCGCCGCCGAACCCGGCAAATATCGCACCGCGCGCACACCCTACGCACGTGAACCTATGCGCTGTCTTTCTCCCGCGCACCCGTGCAAGCGAGTGGTGACCAAGGTTGCCTCGCAGTTGATGAAGACGCAGATCGCCCTGAACTGGATCGGCGCCCTGATCCACATGGCCCCATCTAACATCCTGACGCTGCTGCCCAGCCTGGGTCTGGCCAAGCGTGTGTCATCCCGGATCGGCAAGACAATTGACGCAACGCCCGAACTCAAGGCGCGCGTGGCGGCTAATCGCTCCAGGGATGCCCGCAACACCATGGACACCAAAGAGTTCGAAGGTGGCACGTTATACGCCACCACCGCGGGCTCAGCTGCCAACCTGTCGGAGCTGTCGGCTCGATATGTCTACGGGGATGAGGTCGACCGCTGGGACGTTGACGTCGACCAAGAGGGCGATGGCATCAAGCTAGCTGAGGCGCGGGGCAGTACCTTCGGCCGCAACGCCAAGTTCTATTTCTCCAGCTCCCCGCTCATCAAGGGGGCCTCGCGGATCGATGACCTGTTCATGATGGGGGACCAGCGGCACTACTACGTACCATGTCCAACCTGTGGGCACATGCAGGTCTTGAAGTGGGAGCGCCTGCTTTACTCCCCTGACTTCAGCACGGTGCACTACCAGTGCGAAGGGCCTGAGTGTGATGTGCTGATCGAGGAGCACCACAAGGCAGAGATGTTGGCCAAGGGTGAATGGCGAGCCCATGCCCAGGGCGACGGCGAGACAGTGAGCTTTCACCTCAATGCGCTCTATGCACCATTGGGTTGGCATTCTTGGACCATGCTGGCCCGCGAGTTCGAGGGGGCAAAGCGTGCCCAGGATCGCGGCGACCTGGAGCCCATGCAGGTGTTCTACAACACCAGGCTTGCAGAGGTCTGGGACAGCGCAGTCGAGCAGACTAAGGCTGAGGTGCTGCAGGCCCGGGCGCTGCAAGAAGACTACGTCCTTGGCACCCTGCCTGTGGGGGCGCTTGCCTTGACGGCCTCCGTCGACGTTCAGGCCAACCGCCTGGAGCTGATGGTGATGGCCTGGGGGGCAGGCATGGAGCGCTGGGTGGTTGATCACCAGGTGATTCCCGGCGATCCGGCCGATGAGCGAACCTGGTCGCTGTTGGATGAGCGGCTGAAGGTTCGGTACCGGCATCCCTGTGGCGTTAACCTCGGCATCCTGGCCACTGGCATCGACTCTGGTGGTCATCACACCCACGAGGTCTACCAGTTCACTCGCGTGCGCCGCTGGCGCAACGTCTTCGCGCTTAAGGGGGCCAGCAAGCCGGGTCGCCCCGTGATCGCCCAGCGCCCGTCGCAAGTAGACGTCACCTGGAAGGGCCAAACCGAGCGTAACGGGGCGGAGCTGTGGATCGTCGGTACCGACACGGCCAAGGACTGGATCTACAACCGCTACAGCTTCGACAAAGGGCCTGGCGCACTCCACTTCGCCAAGGACCTGCCCGACGAGTTCTTCCAGCAGTGCGTGGCTGAACGAAAGGTCGCCCGCTACGTGAAGGGCTACAAGCGGATTGAGTGGGTCAAGGGCAAGGCCGAGCGCAACGAGGCGCTCGACCTGATGGTGTACAACCTGGCCATGGCCAACTTCCTTGGCCTCCACCGCTACGGTGAACAGGACTGGGACAAGCTTCGACAGGCGCTTGCGCAGGCCAACTTGTTCGAGCAGGGCGAATCGGAGCCAGCCCGGCCTCAGACTAGTGAGCCTGAAACCGACGACCAGGACGAAGAGAGCAATTCCCCGGCCCCTGTGTCTGTTCCGGTCAAGCGCAACGACCCACCGCCACCACCGCCGGCTCCACGAGCCGTGCCCCAACCTATGCAACGCCGCAGCTCCAGCAGCGGCTACCTGAAGAGACGCTGACATGGCCTACACAAAAGCACACCTCGACGCTGTCGAGCGGGCGATTGCGCGCGGAGAAAAGATCGTTCGCTACTCGGATCGCACCGTCGAGTATCGAACGGTGGACGAGCTGATCAAGGCTCGCGACCTTATCCGCACTGAGCTGACGAATGCCGCCGGGCCACGTTCGCGCGTAGTGCGCGTATTTCACGGAGGCAAGGGACTGTGAGCGGACGCTACTTGTCCCTCGGTCGTTCGGGGATCTTGGTGCCCGAACGGATCAAGGCCAGCTACGAAGGCGCCGCTGAGGGACGGCGCTCATCGGGATGGGATGCGCCGGACACCGGCGTGAACAGCCTGATCATGCCGGCCTTGCGCAACCTGCGCTCCCGCTCTCGCAGTGCGGTACGCAATGACCCCTACGCCGCTAACGTCATCGACAAGCGCGTCAGCAATCTGATCGGTACCGGCATCACGCCGCACCCAAGGTTGCTGGACAAAGCAATCCGCAAGGTGATGCAGGAGCTGTGGGAGGACTGGGTGGATGAGGTGGATGCCGATCAACTCACAGACTTCTATGGCTTACAGGCGCTGGTAGCACGCACGGTAGAGCAATCGGGTGAATGCTTCATTCGCCTGCGCCCGCGCCGGCTGGAGGATGGCTACGCGGTGCCGCTGCAGCTGCAGTGCCTATCGCCGGAGTTTGTCCCCCACGACAAGTTCGAAATGACCCGCTTCGGCAACGTCATACGGGCCGGCATCGAGTTCAACGCTATGGGCCGGCGGGTGGCGTACTGGTGCCATCGCAACCACCCCAGCGATAAGACCTCGCTGAATGTGGGCTACAACCAGTTGGTGCGGATTCCGGCGGAGCAGATGCTGCACGTATTCGAGCCCCTGGAGCCCGGCCAGCTTCGCGGCGTGCCGCGTTTGGCTCCTGTCTTGAAGCGTCTACGCAGCCTGGACAACTTCGACGACGCGGTGCTGTTTCGCCAAGAGGTAGCCAACTTGTTTGCCGGTTTCGTTCGCAAGCCAGCGCCGGATGGCCCGCCGCAACTCGATCCGCTCACCGGGGCACCGGTCAAGTACGACCGCGACGGCTTCACCCCGATGGTGGGACTGGAACCTGGCACGATGCAGGAGCTGCTGCCTGGTGAGCAGGTCGATTTTTCGGACCCGCCGGACGCCGGCAACAACTACCCAGACTTCATGCGGCAGCAACTGATGGCTGCTGCCGCCGGCTCGGGGCTGCCTTACGAACTCATGACCGGCGACATGCAAGGCGTGAACGACCGCGCGATCCGCGTGGTACTGACCGAGTTTAGGCGCCGCCTGGAGCAGCTCCAGTTCCAGGTGTACGTCCATCAGTTGTGTCGGCCGGTGCGTAAAGCCTGGTTGGACATGGCTGTGCTTGCCGGGGCGCTCGACCTGCCGGACTACGCGCAGCGGCGCCGCGAGTACCAGCGTACTCGTTGGGTACCTCAGGGCTGGGCCTATATCCACCCGGTGCAGGATGTCCAGTCACGCAGCATGGAGATCGCTGCGGGCTTCGCATCGCGAAGCGAGGTGTGCCTGCGCAACGGTACGGACGCGGAGGTGGTCGACGAAGAGAACGCCGCCGATATCGCCCGGGCAAAGGCTCTGGGCCTCAACTACAGCAGCTTGTCGGCCGTCGAGGATGACCCTGATGAGTCCGGCGACAAGGGGAAGAAATGAAAAAGCTGATGCCGTTTCGCATCTACAACATGGCGTCCTCGGTGCAGCAGGTCGCAGACCAGCACTGGTACAGGATCAGCGCGGCGGCTGAGGGACAGGGCGATACCCAGGCCGATGCCACTCCCATCGAGATCTATATCTACGGTGAAATCGGGGGCTGGGGCATCACCGCGAACGAATTCATTCAGGACCTGAAGGCGATCGATGACGGTATTTCCCCGGTGGTGGTGGCGTTCAACACCATCGGCGGCGATCTGTTCGACGGGTTGGCTATTCACAACGCGCTAAACCGGTTGGGTGAGCGCTGTACCGCGCGTGTTGATGCTCTGGCGGCCAGCGCAGGAAGCGTCGCTGCCTGCGGCGCTCACCGCTTGGTGATGGCTTCGAATGCGATGCTGATGGTGCACAACCCGTGGACCTGGACCAGCGGTGATGCCGAGGACTTGCGCCGGGTGGCTGGCGTCCTGGACCAGACTTTCGAGGCGATCATCGCGGCATACAAGGCCAAGGCGCCGGGCATTGACGATGCCGAGCTGCGCCGTATGGTCAACGCTGAAACCTGGTTGACTGCCCAGGAAGCCCTCGCGCTGGGCCTGGCTGACGAAGTGGGCAACGGGGTCGAGGTCAAGGCGTGCCTTGGCCAGGGCGCTGCGATGCAGCGGTACCGTCAGACACCCAAGGCGCTGCTGGATCAGTTGGCCGACCAGCCGGAGGCAACGGGTGGCAAGCCGGCAACACCGCCTGACCTGACAGCCGCTGACCCAGGCGACTCTACTGCGCTGGCTTTGATGATCGCCCAGGACTGCGCCAAGGCGGGAATCAGCAATCTGGTCGAGCCGTTGATCGCCTCCACCAAACTGGCCGACAAGGCCACGGTGCAGGCTGCCTTGACGCGTGCCAAGGGTGTCCGTGATCTCTGCGTAGCCGCTCGGCTGCCAGAGCTAACCGTTGAATTTGTGCAGGCCGGCCTGGAGCCTGATGCGGTGCGGGCGCGGCTTTTCGAGAAGCTGGTCAGCTCCGGCAAGGGTTTTGAGATCGACAACAGCCTGCCGCCGGCCGATGACGAGCCAGAGAAGGTCAAGGCGCAGTTACCCAATCCATCCAGCATCTGGGCTGCCCGCCGGCAGGCCGCCAATAAAGGAGCACGACCATGAGTAACATCCGCCAGGAGCCGGTTCACACCGGTGAATTCCTGCTTTCCGAAGGGCCGGGAAAGATCTCTCGCGAAGCCATCAATGTCGCTGCCGGTCCTGGTCTGGTAGCTGGCCAAGTGCTTGGTCTGGTAACGGCCAGCAGCGAATTCACTGCCTACGACCCCGCTGCAGAAGACGGCAGCGAAAAAGCCGTGTGCATTCTCTACGCCTCCCTCGGCGAGTCCGAAACCGTTCGGCGTGGCCGCGCGGTGGTGCGGCTGGCCGAGGTCAGTGAGGCCCTGCTGACCGGCATCGACGCTGATGCGGAACAGGCCTTGGCAGCGCATTTCATCATCCTGCGCTGACCCGACTCTCTCTCACCCCAACCCCGCCCTGAGCGGGGTTCTTACTTTTTGGAGTACCTCATGGCTGAGATTGCCATTTTCCAAGACGACGCTTTCGGCGTTGCAGCCCTGACAGCTGCTATCAACGAGCAGGAGTACGTGCCAGGGCGCCTTGCGGCTCTTGGCCTGTTCCAGGAGGAGGGTGTCGCCACCCTTACCGTGCAGATCGAGAAGGACGGTGACACGCTCGCCCTCGTGCCGGCGGGGGAGCGCGGCACCTCTGGCCTGGTGGTGGGCGGTAGCAAGCGCACGCTGATCCCGTTCAACACTGTTCACCTGCCGCAGCGCTTTGCGATCAAGGCAGACGAGATCCAGGGTATTCGCGCGTTCGGCACGCTGACGGAGCTGCAGGCCGTACAGGATGTGGTCAACAAGCGTCTTGCCAAGGCGAAACGCCAACTGGATGCCACTCACGAATTTCATCGGATGGGGGCCATCAACGGCAAGGTGCTGGACGCAGACGGTTCTTCGGTGCTGCTGGATATCTACAAGGTTTTCGGGGTGTCGCAGCAGAAGCAGTCGATGGGGCTGAATGACCCGAACGCCAACATTCAGGTGCAGTGCGTGGACGCCCTGGACATGCAAGAAGACGCGCTCGGCAACGTAACCACCACCGGTGCCCGCGCTTTCTGCGGCAAGACCTTCTGGAAGAAACTCATCGCCCACTCTTCGGTTGTCGATACCTACAAGGGTAGCCAGCAGGCCGCAGCGCTTCGGGGCGACGGGCGTGAAACGTTCGAGTTCGGTGGAATCAGCTGGGAGCGTTACCGGGGCAAGGTAGCGGGTGTCCCATTCGTCCCTGACGATGAAGCGCGCCTGGTGCCCGAGGGGGTTTCTGAACTGTTCCTGTCGGTCTACGCGCCTGCAGATTACATGGAAACCGTCAACACCGAGGGCTTGCCGTATTACAGCAAGCTCGAGGAGATGGCCTTCGGTAAGGGCGTTGCGGGTGAGGCTCAGTCCAACCCGTTGCACATCTGCACGCGTCCCCGTGCAGTTATCCGCCTGACCGCCTGATCATGGGCTTCCGCGACCTAATCGACGACGTGGACGAGGTGGTGTTCGACGTCCTAGGCGATCTTGCGCATATCGAAGGTCGCGAGGTACTCGGCATGTTCTCGGCGCCGTGGCTGCAGCCCAAGCTCGGCCAGATCAATACAGGCCTGCGTGAGCCGCACCTGGTCATCCGCGTTGGCGACAACGCGGGTGTCGATACGCGGCAGAGCGTGATGATCGATCTGCCGCCCGAGGACGGTGGTGGCAACTTCATCATCACGCGCATAGAGCCAGGCGGCGACGGCCTGGTGACGCTCGTTCTGAGGAAAACACCATGACTGTAGGCAGCTATCACAAGTTGTCAGCCAGTGCAGGGCTGCTGACCCTGCAGATGCGCCCGGAAGACGTCAAGGGCTTCGAGGACTTCGCCAAGCTAGTGCCCAAGGCCATGGCTGCAGCTCAACGACGGGCCATCAACAAGACGCTTCGCTGGCTTCGCGGGCAGGTTGCGCGGGAGGTGGGGCGGCAAGAGCGAATCGCCATCGCGGCAGTGAGACAGCGGCTTAAGGCCTTCCCGATGGGCAGTAACGGGCAAGGCAAGCTGTGGTTCGGCATTCGTCCCATCGAAGCCAGCCGCGCTGGTCGTCCTCGGCAAACACGAACCGGTGTGTCGGTGGCTGGGCGCCGGTACCAGGGGGCGTTCTACCAGCAGGTATACGGTGGCAAGCCCGATATCTGGATTCGCACAGCCAGCAAGCACTTCGATGCTGCCGACTACCCGGATAGCGACGTCTCTGGCGGTCGTGGTCGCCGGTCCGGCTGGGTTTCAGAGAACGACAGTCGCTTCCCACTGGCGAAGGCAAAAATCTCGCTCGATGACGTTCGACCTCACTTCGAAGTGTGGACTAACCGGGCTCACGATCGATTGAAGGTGGTCCTGGAGCAAGAGCTGAACTTTGAACTGCAGAAGTATTTGCGGAGAACAGGCAATGGTTGATGACCCAATACCTCTCGCTGGGATCTACGCGGCGATTGAGCAACACATCAGTGAAGCCATCCCGGGCCTCGCCTATGTCGGCACCATGCCGGACGGGATAGAGGTCGTGCCGATGCCAGCGGTAGTGCTGGAGTTGGCTGGCCTTGAGAGTGCGGACAAAGATCCTGGTACAGGTGAAACTGCCGTCGATGCTCGCTTCGAAGCGCGTGTGATTGTTGGTGTAGAGGTCCCCAACTGCTTGCATGTGGTCGCGTTCGCTGCGGCACAGCTGGCGGTCCTGCTACGGATGCAGTCCTGGGGCTTGGCGGTTGATTTTGCTCAGTTCGTGCGGGCGGAGCGGGACTGGAGCCGGCCCGAGCTGGATAGTTATGCGGTCTGGGTGGTTGAGTGGACCCAGGTGATCTATCTGGGAGAGGAAGAGTGGCCGTGGCCCCGAGAGCCCGGCCCGCTGGTGGTCGCCTTCGATCCTGATGCTGGACCCGGCAACGAGCATCACTACCAATCACCTGAGGACCTGGGGTGAGTTATGCGAGCGCCGAGCACGACCGAATGCTGGCCGGTGTCGTGATCAAGGGTTATGTCGTGGCGGTCGACCTGGAAGCTGGCCGGCTACGGATGTCAGACGGTACCGGCTGGAGCAGTGCCTGGGTGCGTTGGCACTCGTTGGCTGCTGGTAAGGCGCGACACTGGCGAGCACCAAGCTTGGGAGAGCAGGGCGCGCTGATCAGTCCTAGCGGTGACCCCGCTCAGGGCACTTTTATTCCCGGCCTGTACGGCAACGCCGGCGAGCGCCCGGACAACCGCGACCATGTCGAGGTGTGGCGCTTCGATGATGGCGGGTCCCTGGTCTACGACTGGGCGGCCAATAGCTACACCATCAAGCTGCCTACCGGCACGGTCAACATCGAGGTCGGCAGCAGCAAGGCGGTACTGACTGACGACGCGATCACCGCCAAGTCGACCGCGATCAGCGCCGAAGCCGAAACCATCGCGGCAAGGGCAACCCTGATCACCCTGCAGGGCGACGTGCAGATAACTGGCCAGCTCGTAGTCGCAGGCAACATTCTCGGTGGTGGCAGCATCATCGATACCACAGGCAACACAGCCAATCACAAACACTGACGGCCCGCTTTAGCGGGCTTTGTCTTTTCTGGAGCACCACTTTATGGCGGGCAAGAAAACTGCTGCGGATGACGCGGCAACGGATGCGGGCGTATCCGCAGTTGTACCTGATCCTAGTGCCGATGTTGTGTCGTCGGCACCTCTTGGCGTGACCTTCACCGATAGCGCCTACACCTCGCGCTCGCTGTTCCAGCAGGCCGGCGATGACCTGCGCGAGTTCAAGGTGCTGGCCGGTCGCGTGACCGTTCAGGCCCACGACGACGAGGCGCTGGCGTTCTTGGGTGGCCACCCCGACCTGCAGCGCCTGGACGGCTAACCATGATTGGCGTGGACCGGCGAACCGGCCAGCCACTTTCGGGCCTCGATCACCTGAAACAGTCGATTGAGGACATTTTGACCACGCCCTTGGGTACCCGGCGCATGCGGCCGGAATACGGCAGCAACCTGCGCCGCTTCGTCGATATGCCGGTTAACGAGGGCTGGAAAAGCGCCGTGCAGGCCGAGGTGGCGCGCGCCTTGGGCCTTTGGGAGCCGCGCATTCGTCTGGAGCGGGTGCAGGTCGTTTCAATCGTCGGCGGCCAGATCGGCCTGCTGCTGACCGGTCAGTACCTGGGCAACGCTGCTGTCGTGGAGGTAAGCGCATGATTGACCTTTCTTTGCTCCCGCCGCCCGATGTGGTGGAAACCCTTGAGTTTGAGGCGATTTATCAGGAGGTGGTGGGCGTTTTCCGCAGCCACATGGGCGACCAGTGGACGGCGCTGCTGGAGTCCGACCCGGTCGTCAAAATAATGGAGACCATTGCCTACCGCGAGCTGCTAATGCGCGCACGGGTCAACTCGGCGGCCAAGGCCAGCTTGTTGGCTTATGCCAAGGGTGCCGACCTGGACAACCGCGCCGCCGACTACGGTGTGCAGCGGTTGACCATCCGCGCGGCCGATCCTGATGCGGTGCCGCCGGTGGCGGCCGTCATGGAAGACGACGAGGCGCTGCGCTACCGCACGCGGCTCTCGCTTGAGGCGCTGTCCGTTGCCGGCAGCCGTGGCGCGTATGAGTACCACGGCCTGACAGCCTCGGCCGAGCTGGCCAACGTGTCGGTCGATTCGCCCCGGTTTTCCGGGGTGGCGCTCGACGCCGCGGTTAAAGCGTTGCTGCCGGCCGGGGCCATTGTGGTGGTCTGTGACTACGACGCCGGGCTGGATAAGCCACTGCCCGGCGACGTGTCGCTGGCCATTCTGCCAAGGCTGGATAGCACTTCGCTGCCGGCCAAGCTGGTGGCCACGGTGCAGGCGGCGCTGTCGGCCGAGAGCGTGCGGCCGGTCACCGACCGACCGCGCGTGCAGGCAGGTGCGCCGACCGACTTCAAGGTGCAGGCCGCCCTGCACGTCGAGGCCGGGCCAGATCCGGCGGTAGTCAAAGCGACCGCCCGCAAAGGCCTGGAAGCGGCCATTGCTGAGGCCAGGCGGCTGGAGGGGCAGTTGCCGCTGTCGGCCATCTACGCGGCGTTACACGTAACGGGCATTAGCCAGGTTGACCTGGTGCATCCTGTTGCAGGCGTCGTGTGTGACAAGCGGCATTACCCCAACTGTACTTCAATCGCGCTGACCACTGAGGTGGCAACGTGAGCCTGTTACCGCACAACGCCACGTTGCTGGAGCGCGCCCTGGAGCGGGCTAGCGAGCAGGGCATAGACCCGGAAATCATCCGGGGTGTGGCCGACTCGGCGCGCTGCCCGCCGGACTTCCTGCCCTGGCTCGGCTGGGCCTGGAAGGTCGAAGGCTGGGAGGCGGCCAACACCAACGCACAGCGCCGCGAGCTGGTCCGCGAGGCGATCCCGGTCCACAAGACCAAAGGCACCGTCGGTGCAATCCGGCGGGTGCTCAAGGCGGTGCGGGTCAACGCGGATTTCAAGGAATGGCACCAGATCCCGAACGCGGCCCCGTACACGTTCCAGGTCACGGCCTGGGCGAACGAGAACCGCGAGGGGGAGGGCTCGATTATCTCGCCGCAGTTGGGCGAGCGTCTGCGCGCCCTGGTCGACGCGGCCAAGAACGAGCGCAGCCACTACGAGTTCCGCTTAGGCGCGCGATTCGACGGTGGGCTAGTGCTGGCCAATGCCTCTCGATCCCGCGCGCTGCAGCGCCGAACGGCTGAGGCCCAAGGGGTACCGGTTGACATCTCTGAACAGCGTTTGCTGTTTGCCAATGCCACAAACGTGCTGGGCGTGGATCGACAGTTTGTCGAAGCGCAAAGCGAACCTATTCATTCAGAAACGGGCCTGCAGGTCGCTGGTGTGACCCGCTCCCGCGCTGTCGTGCGCGTCTCGATGGAGGCTGTTCTATGAGTACCCCATTACAACCCCTGATCACCAAGGCCGGCTTGGCGGCAATTCTGCGTGCGGACAATACCGGCATCGCCGCGCAGATTACCCATATCGCCCTGGGCACCTCGGGCTACAGCCCCGACGCGAGTTTCAAAAGCCTGCAGAACGAGGTAGCCCGTTACCCCGTCGCGGGCGGCGAGCGCCTGAGCAGCACCTTGCTACACATCGTCGCTCTGGCCGACGGCAGCACGGCTCACTGGGTGCGCGAGATTGGCTTTCTGCTAAGCGACGGCACCCTGTTTGCGGTGTGGTCGCACCCGACTACGCCACTTGCCTACAAGTCGGCCGACACCGACTTGCTGTTGGCCTATGACCTGTCGGTGGCAGCGCTGCCGGCCAACAGCGTGACCATCGTCAGCACCGAGGCAGGGCTAAGTCTGAGCTTGGCTGCACCGATGGCCGCCCAGGCAGCGGCAGTCATGGCCGAGCAAATGCGCGGCCTGCTGCAACAGGATCAGCTCGACCAGCAGGCCGAAAAGCAGCGCATTGCGGGGCTGCAGCTGGCCAACCTGACGCCTCGGCTCAAAGACACCGAGCAACGCCTTAACGTGGACCGTGAGGCGACGCAAAGCGCTCTCGCGGTCCAGGCGGCGGCGGTGATTTCCCTACAAACCCTGGTTGTTCAAAACATTTATGGAGCCTGACTATGAGTCTTGAAAGCGATATCGCCAATATGCTGGCCAAGGCCGACACCTTGATCACCTACTTTGGCGGCAAGAAAGCCGATATTGATGCAGCGGTGGCCAGGGCGCTGGCGGCGATCCCGGCGAGCAACAAGAGCTTTTATATCAATGCGCTCACGGGCGTTGACACCAACGACGGCACGGCCGACAAGCCACTTAAGACGCTGGAAAGGGCTATTGCGAACACGCCCTTTGGCGGCACCCTGACCGCGTACCTGCAATCCGATTATGTGGCAGGCGCCAACGTCACGCTTGATAGCCGCTTCTTGCACCTGCGCTCTGACGTGGCCGGCACCAAGCGTAAAGTCACCTCGAATTACTTCCAGAACAGTGACGGGACCTCCACCCACATGGCGGGCATTGTGCTGTTCAACGGTGCGCAGGTCATGTCGTCGGACGTTACCTTTGTATTCCCGTCGCCCGCCGGCCAGGTTATCCCGCCGAGTGGCTTCACCAATTCATTCTTCAAGACCCAGTCCAATGGCGGCAACGTGAGCGTGGGCGTCAAGCTGAGTTCGTGCGAGATTTTGGCGGCATCGGATTGGGCGGGCTGGGTGGTGGGTTCACCTAACAGCGCGGTGATTTTTGAAACGCTGACAACGTCGTTCCCGGCCAGCTTTGGCGGTCGGTATGTGTATGGCGTGGCCGCCGGTACCAACCCGGCCACCTTGGCAAACATTCTGACCAACCTTCCGACTCTGTGAGGACCTAATGCAAACAACCAACCTTTCCGTCGATTTCGGCGGCAATACCCTGGTGGGTTACACCTTTTCGGATCTGCCCATTGGGGCAGCCTTGATTGTCGCGTGCCAGCAGATCGACCAAGCCGCCGATCAGGCGCGCCGCGCCGTGCTGGGCGACACACTACGCGCCCTGGAGTACCAAACGGCCGCTCTGGAGGCCGAAGCCTTCGCCCAAGGCGGTTACGCCGGCGATGTGCCGCCAACGGTGCAAGCGTGGATGGACGCGGCCGAGCTGGACGCCCAAGCGGCAACCGACAGCATTCTGGCCGAGGCGGCCGCCTGGAAAGGCGCGCTGTACAAGATTCGTGCGGCGCGCTTGAAGGGCAAGCAGGAGGTGCGCAAGCGCGGTACCCACAGCGCGGCCGAAGCCTCCGCAGATGAAGCAATTACCGCGATTCTGGCCGGTATTCAAGGCGTCGGTAACGCCAACTAAATTCACCTCGAACCGTAAACCTCAAGGGCCGCTATGCGGCTTTTTTTGTGCCTGGAGGGCACGCATGAATCGAACCCACTTTGAGCACGTCCTTGCGGCGCTGCTGATCATGGGCGCCCTGTGGGGCGTCCTGGCCCTACTGGGCGTGCCTGCTGGCCATTGGGCCGGCGCCGCTGCCGGCGTCTTCTTCTTTGCCGGCCGCGAGTACACCCAAGGCGAGCGCAACCTGGCGCACGTCGAGTCGGTGCACCTGGCGAATCTGCGCTGGTATGACGGCCTGCGCATTTGGCGATGGACCGTAGACGGTCGCCTCGACTTCTTCTGCCCACTGGTGGCCTGCCTGACCGTGGCGTTGCTGGTCCAGGTGCTGCAGATCCTGCAGCGCTGACAATTTCCTTTCTTCCACCCTCGGGCCGCGCACGACGCGGCCCTGTGCTTTCTGGAGTTTCAAATGGCTGGATTCTTTCACGGCGTTACCGTAACGAACGTCGACAGCGGTGCGCGAAACGTCTCGCTTCCGTCGTCCTCAATCATTGGCCTGGTCGACACTTTCACCGAGGGCGCCGGCGCCACGGCCAAGGCTGGCGACCTGGTACTGATCACTAACGAGCGTGAGGCGGTCGCCGCATTCGGTGCCACTTCTGCGATCACCAAGGCCTGCCAGGCCATCTATGCCCGCTCCAAGGCGGTGATCGTCGCCACCGGCGTGGCCAAGGTGGTCGACGGTGCCGCGCAAACTTCCGGGATCATCGGCGGGGTGCAGGCCAGCGGCAAGCGTACCGGCCTGCAGGCGCTGCTGGATGGCAAGAGCCGTTTCAACGCCCAGCCGCGCCTGATCATTGCGCCCAAGCATAGCGCGACCCAGGCGGTGGCCACCGCCATCGACTCGATTGCCACCAAGCTGCGAGCGGTCGGGATCATCGACGGCCCCGGTACCACCGACGAGGCGGCCACCACCTACGCCAAGCTGTTCGGCTCCAAGCGCCTGTACATGGTCGACCCCGGCGTGCAGCTGTGGGACACCGTTACCAGCGCGACCATCGACGCGCCGGCCTCGGCCTGGGCGGCCGGCGTGTTCGCCTACACCGACAGCGAATACGGTTTCTGGTCGTCGCCTTCGAACAAGGAGTTTGTCGGCATCACTGGCACCACCCGTGCCATTGAGTACCTGGACGGCGACGAGACGTGCCGGGCCAACCTGCTCAACAACGCCAACATTGCGACCATCATCCGTGACGACGGTTTCCGCCTGTGGGGCAACCGGACGCTGTCGAGCGATTCGAAATGGGCGTTTGTCACCCGCGTGCGGACCATGGACATGGTCATGGACGCGATTCTGTACGGCCACAAGTGGGCGGTGGACCGGGGCATTACCTCGACCTACATCCGCGATGTGACCGAGGGCCTGCAGGCCTTCATGCGCGACCTGAAAGCCCAGGGCGCAATCATCAACTTCGAGGTTTACGCCGATCCGGTGCTCAACACGGCCAGCCAGCTGGAGCAGGGCAAGGTGTATTGGAACATCCGTTTCACCGACGTTCCGCCGGCTGAAAACCCGAATTTCCGTATCGAAGTCACCAATCAATGGCTGACAGAAGTCCTCGATCAAGTCGCGTAAGGAGCGCACCACATGGCAATGATTCCCGAAATTCTGGCCAACATGAACCTGTTTGTGGACGGTGTCAGCTTCCAGGGCGACGTGCCCAGCCTGACCTTGCCCAAGCTCACGTTGAAGATGGAGGAGCACCGTCCAGGTGGCATGGACATGCCTATCGAGATGGACGTGGGTATGGAGAAGATGGAGTCCAACTTCACCACCACTGGCGTGCGCAAAGAGTCGCTGAAGTTCTACGGCCTGGCTGACGGTAGCGCCTTCAACGGTACGTTCCGGGGCTCGTTCAAGGGCCACAAGGGCGAAACGAAGCCGGTGATTGTCACGCAGCGCGGCACCCTGAAAGAGCTGGATATGGGTGACTGGAAACCAGGTGACAAGGCCGAGCTCAAGCACGCAGTGGCGTTGACCTACTACAAGCTGGAAGTCGGCGGGGAGGTCATCTACGAGATCGACCCGATGGCCATGAAGCGCGTTATCAACGGCGTCGACCAGCTGGCTAGCCAGCGCCGCGACCTCGGCGTGTAATCCCTTCAGCCCTTTCTCACACCCTTTTCAAGGTATCAATCCATGACCAAGCCACTGCCCAAGTTCATCATGCTGGAAGCCGACCGCGTCACCGTAACGCTCACCAGCCCGGCCGAGCTCAACGGCGTTCAGCAGGACCACGTCACCTTGCGCGCGCCGACTGTGCGCGACATCCGCAACTCGACCAAAACCTCTGACGGCGACGACGAGCAGCGCGAACTGAACCTGTTTGCCTCCCTGGCCGAGGTTCACGTCAAAGATCTAGAGGGCCTCACCTACAAGGACTACAACCGCCTGGCCACGGGCTACAACTTTCTGGTGCGAGACGACGAGCTTTAATCCGGCCACGCAAAAGCAAGCGGCCAAGCGACTTGCGGCTGAGCTGAACTTCTCGGCAGCAGAGATCCAGACCATGTCCTACGCGGACATGGTTTGGTGGCTCACGGATTAAGCTTGCACAGGGGGCACCGATGGCAAGCAGGCTAGCGTTATCGCTGGTGATCGGGGGTGCTGTCGCCTCATCTGTAGGCGCAGCCTTCAAAACGGTCGAGAACGGCATCCAGAAATTGGAGGCCAAAGGCAACAGGGCCAAGGTGCTGAAAAGCACCATTGGTGAAACCATCAAGCTGCGCGAAGAGTGGAAGCGGGCGCACGACAGTGGTGCTGCCGGCGCCGACAAGCTGCTGCGCAAGCTGGACAGCAATCTGGATGCCTTGCGCAAGCAGGGCATCGAGGTCGGTCGCCTCAGTCGTGAATATCAGCGCCTGGGGCGTGAGGCGAAGAGCGCCGATCTGCAGCTCAAGGGGCACCAGCAACTGCAGGCGGGCAAGGCCTCGATGAAGTCGAACATCGGCCAGGCCGTAGTTGCCACGGGTATGGCCGCAGTGCCGACGATGATCAGCGCGAATTATCAAGCGATCATCCGTGACATTGCGATCAAGGCCGACATCGTCAACAAGCCGGAGGAGCGGCAGCTCACCCGAACAGTTATCGACACGGCCAAAGACACAGGGATGTCACGCAATGATGTGGCTGACCTGGTCAACCAGCTGGTCGGCGCAGGCATGGAGCTGGACAAGGCGCTGTCGTATGCCCCGGTCGCGGCCAAGTTCGCTATTGGCCAGGGATCTTCGGGTGTTGACACTGCATCGATGATCCAGGCGCTGCAGCAGAACGCCAAGATCAGCGACCCGAAGGTGATGCAGCAGGCCCTGGAGGCGATCGCCTACCAAGGCCAGGCGGGTAGCTTCGAGGCCAGCGACATGGCCAAGTGGTTCCCGCAATTACTCGCCGGCATGGAGAAAAACGGGATCACCGGGCTGGATGCGGTGACCTCGCTCGGCTCGATGCTGCAGGTGCAGATGAAGACCGCCGGCAGTTCGGACGAAGCGGCGAACAACTTCAAGAACTGGATGGAGAAGATCGGTTCGGGCGAGGTGGTCAAGGCCTATAAAGATGCTGGCATTGATTATCAATCCTCGCTGAACACCGGCCTGCAGAAGGGCATGAACGTCATTGAGGCGTCCATGGCCCTGGCCATGAGGTACGTCGAGGCGACCGACCCCGCGAAGGCCAAGCAGATCGAGGCGGCCAAGGCCAAGATCGACAAGGAAGTCGACCCCGAGAAAGCCAAAGCGGCGCTGGACGCTCTGGAAAAGACCCTGCGTACCGGCGATATCTTCGCCGACATGCAGGTCAAGGCGGCGCTCACTGCTTACGGGCAGAACAGGGGGCTGTATGAGGAACTCAAGGCCGACTCGCAAAAAGCTTCGGGCATCCTCGACAAGAACCTGGCCGAGCGCCGTGAAACATCGGCGCAGCAGTGGGCCGAGACGGTCCAGGCGGCAGACGACGCAATGCGCAGCATTGGCGACGCTATCCGTCCGGCAACTGATATGGCGTCCAAAGGCCTGACTGCCGTCGCCCGTGGCATTACCTCGCTGTCTGACAGCTTCCCGGCTGTCGTCGCTGGCATAACCGGTACCGTGGCGGCCATCCTCGCACTCAAGACTGCATCCAGCGCATTCAAGATCGGGCGTGGTGTGTTGAACATCGCGCGAGGTCGAGGCCTGGAGAGGATGGCCGGCCGGGCGGGGCGTGGCGATCGTATGCCCATTGAGCTGCCTAAGACGGGCAGCAAAGTGGTCGATACCGGCCTTGGCCTGCTGGGTAAGGTGTTTGGAGCAACGCCGAAGGATGCGGCACCTGGGAACGACTCGCTAGCAGGCAGGGATGACACGCAGCGGGTATTCGTGGTCAATGCCGATGCATTCAGCGGGATCGGCAGTAGCGTCGCAAATAGCGCGCCTGTAGCACCTGCCCGGGGTAGTCGTAGAAGCCGGCGCCGGGCTCGCAGACGAGAGGCAAGGCAAGCGCCCCAAGCCCGGCCTGGGGTGAAGGTTGAAGCGCCCAAGTCGCCACCGGTGAAGCCACCTGCTGCAGTAGCTGCGCCGAAGATGGTGGCCGGGGTTGCAGAGTTGGGGAGGGTTGCTCGCTCGGTGCATGGTGTTACGCGTCTTGCCAGGCGACTACCTGGTGGGAATGTTGTTGACGCCGGTGCTGCTGCGATCGATGTCGCACTGAACGCCAGTTCTCAGGATGAGAAGGCAGAGGGGTACGGTGGTGCAGCGGGCAGCCTTGCGGGAGCGCTCGCAGGCGCGGCTGCTGGAGCGGCCATTGGATCGGTGGTACCGGTCATAGGTACTGCAGTCGGCGGTGCCGTCGGCGCTGTACTGGGCGGCATGGGCGGCGAGTCGATCGGCGGGTGGCTGGGCAAGCGCTGGTTTGGCGATGAGCAACCCGAGCCCGAAGCCAGGGCGAAACCGGAAAGTCCGCCAGCGCCTGGGGAGGCGGTACGGGTATCCCTGGCACTGGCGCATGAGGACAAGCCAACTCCCAAGGTTGATACCTCGACCCCGTTACCAGCAGCGCCAAAAGCTGCTCTCGTAGCGCCGGTAGTGATCGACAACCATGAACCTGCCACCAAGCCAGTGCCGGCGGTGCCGGTACCGGCCTTAGGTGACACGGTGCGCAACGTGCCCGCCCCTGTGCCAGCCGAGCCAGAGGTGTCGTATGAACCGCTCGACCCGGCGTCTAAAGATCCGTACCTGGTGCCCGCGCTGACGGCCAACAAGGTCCGTTTTCCAGGTGCGGCTCTGGTGCGGCCACCGGCGCAGCCCGAACCTCAACCTGAGGCCGAGCCGATCGAGCAGCAACCGCCGGCGAAGCTGGGTAATACGTTGCGCGCCGTGACGGTTTCGGCTCCAGCACAACCTGAGCCAGTGACCGACCCTGAACCGACGCCGGCGCTGCAGGAGCTGCCGAGGCTGGGCGACACGGTAAAAACCGTGGCCACTCCGGCCCCGGCTGAGCCTGAAGTGACGTATGACCCGCTCGACCCGGCGTCCAAAGATCCGTACCTGGTGCCCGCGCTAACGGCCAGCAAGGTGCGTTTCCCAGGTGCGCCACTTGTACGGCCGCCGGCGCAACCGGCGCCTCAAGCCGAAGCCGTACCGATCGTGCAGGGGCCGCCAGCAAAACTGGGTAAGACGATGCAAGCCGTGGCCGTTTCGGCTCCGGTGCAACCTGAGCCAGCAGTCGAGTCTGAACCGGCACCGGCGCTGCAGGAACTGCCGAGGTTGGGCGATACGGTAAAAGCCGTGGCCACTCCGACCCCGGTTGAGCCTGAAGTGTCGTATGACCCGCTCGACCCGGCGTCCAAGGACCCTTACCTCGTACCGGCATTGGCGGCAAACAAGGTGCGCTTCCCTGGTGCACCGCTGGTGCGGCCGCCGGCGCAACCTCACCCTGTGCCTGAGCCTGTGCTGCAGGAAGCACCGAAGTTGGGCAGCTCAGTGCGATCCGTGGCTACACCGGCGCCGACCGAGCCTGAGGTGTCGTATGACCCGCGTGACCCCGAGTCCAAGGACCCTTACCTGCTGCCGGCGTTGACGGCCAACAAGGTGCGTTTCCCGGGTGCAGGCCTGGTGCCACCGCAAGCCCAACCGCAACCGCAACCGGCGCCGGAAACGCCGCCGGTGAGGCTGGGCGAAACGGTGCGCGAGATCCCGGCTAAAACGGCGCCAGTGCCTGTGATGATCGACAGTCGCGAACGTAGACCCGCCGCCGATGATGCATCTCCTTCACCTATCCCCCAGTTGGCAGCAATGCCGGCCGGTTTCGGTGATGTCGTGCGTGACATGGTGGCCAAGTCGGCGCCGGTGCCCCCTCGGATGCCCGAACTGGCTCAGCCAGCTAAAGCGGCTGCGCCTGTGGCGGTATCGGCTCCGAAGGTGGATCAGGCGTTTTCGTTCTCGCCAAATATCAAGATCGATGTACAGGGCGATGTGAAAGACGCGTCGCAGGTTGTCCGGGAAATCGAGTCGCCGCTGCGTCAGTTGTTCGAGGCATGGCAGCGCGAAGCCTCGGCGCGCATGGCTTCGGCTCAACTGTTCGATCAACCGCATGTTTAAGGAGGGCCTATGGCCTACATGGCGCAGTTGGAGGCATCCCTGTCCGGCCTGGTTTCAGCGGGGGAGGCCGGGCGCAAGGGAGTGGATGGCATGCTGTCCCCACTCAATAGCGCGGTCGGCAGCATCACGGGTGCGGCTTCCGAGCTGGAAAACATCCCGTTCGTGGGGCCTGAGGCCGGCGCGAAGCTTGGCCGGATAGTGCGCAGTATCAACGTGGCGCAGTCTCAGGTGGGTCAAGTGGCGTCAATGTATAGCCGAGCAGTCACCGGTGCCACTCAGGTGCAGGAGCGGCTCGGCACGTTCAAGCAGATGGCGGCCAAGGTCACAGCCCAGGCCGGCCGGGTGGCGGGGCTGGTCAGCCCGTCTCTGTCCAACGTGCTGCCTACCGGTGGGCTGCTGGGTTCGGCTACTCCGCTACCTGAGGCGGTCGCGCCTTATCCGCACTTGCTGATCATCCAGCCACACGATCCGAAGAAACAGCCGTATTACTTCAACCTGGGCACCGCTGCCTTTGATGAGTTGCGGCGTCAAACGTCGTTCCGTTGGGCTGGCCAAGAGCGTCTGCGGCGGAGCATCGCCCAGCAGGCAGTGGGCCTGGGTGAGGACAAGATAACGCTCAAGGGGGCGATCTTCCCCCACCACAAAGGTGGCATCAAGCAACTGGGCGTGCTGCGTAGCATCGGTCGCAACCTGCAAGCACTGAAGCTGGTCACGGGTTATGGCGAGGTGCTGGGCGATTGGTGCCTGGTCAGTATCGAAGAGGAGCAAAGCCACCTGCTGGCTGGTGGCATCCCCCGTAAACAGGGTTTCAACCTGGAGTTTGTGAGCTATGGCAACGACCTGCAGAACGTCTGACGGGGATCTCCTCGATGTGATCTGTCAGCACCATTATGGAAATCTGAATGGCACGGTCGAGGCAGTGCTTGATGCCAACCCGGATTTAGCCAAGGAGGCACAGCCATACCGCGCCGGCCTGTTGGTATTGCTGCCCGATCTGTCGGCGCCTGCAGTCGAGCTGCTGCAGCTGTTCGACTGACCCCGCTTTGCGCGTAACGAAGCCCCGCCCCGTGCGGGGCTTCCTGTTTCTGGAGTAAGCATGAAACCAACGTATCGAATCATTGCGGACCGCAAGGACATCACCGCGCTGATCAATGACCGCTTGCTGCTGCTGCGGATCTCGGACAAGCCAGGCATGGAGTCGGACGAGTTTGAGCTGCGCATTGACGACCGCGATCAGGTAGTTGCGCTGCCTGCCCGGGGAGGGGTGGTGGAGGTTCTGCTGGGCTATGAGGGGCAACCGCTAAAGCGCATGGGCGCCTACACGGTCGACGAAGTGCAGTTATCCGGCCCGCCGGATGAGCTGACCATTCGCGGTAAGGCCAGCGATATGCGCGGCAGCGGTAAGACCATCCGCAGTGGCAGTTGGGAGAATGTGCCGCTGTCCGAGATCGTCGCTGAAATCGCCAAGCGCAATGGGTGGGAGGTGGTCTGCCCGGTCACAACGAAGGTCGAACGGATCGATCAGCGCAACGAGTCGGACTTCAACTTCGTTACGCGCCTGGCGCGGCAGTACGACAGCACCGCCAAGGTTGCCCAGGGCAAGCTGCTGGTTATGCCTCGACAGGGTGGGAAGAGCACTTCGGGCAAGTCACTGCAGGTCATCACCGTCAACAAGACGGACGTGTCCCGCTATCAGTTCCGGCTAAGCGACCGCAGCACGCAGAAAGCAGTGAAAACCCAGCACCAGGATCAGAAGACCGGCGCTTTGAAGGTGGTCCAGCTGGACAACGACGAATCGCCAGACGGCCTGCCCCCGGTTCACACCGACCGCCATATCTACCCCAACCAGACTGCTGCCACACAGGCCGCCAAGGCGCGGCTGGCCGCGTTCAACCGCAGCACCGCCGGCGTGCGCCTGGAGATGGCGGGCCGGCACGACCTTTTCGCGGAGTGCACGGTGAATGCCCAGGGCTTCAAGGTGGGGCTCGATGGCGAGTACCTGGTGGAAAGCGTGGAGCAAGTGTTCACGGCCAGCGGGTGGACCACGACCGTGGAGTGTAACGGCGGCAAGAAGGGCAAGGCGAAGGCCGCTGGCAAGAAAAAGAAAGACGACAAGCCGCTCAAAGTTGAGCAGCTCTAACCCTTATGGCCGCTCACGGCCATCACTGGAGAGAACAATGGCTATCTCAGTACAACAGCTGCAGCAGATCCCCCCAACGCCGGCCGCAAAGCCGGCGTTTTTGTTCCCGGCCTCAACGCCACAATGGGCAAGTACTCGATCGTCAATCCTCGGCGTATGGCTGCGTTTCTTGCGCAAGTCGGCCATGAGTCAGGCCAGCTGCTGTATGTGCGCGAGCTCGGCAACGATGCCTACCTGGCCAAGTACGACACCGGGCGGCTGGCGGAGCGCCTTGGCAACACCCCGGCGGCTGACGGTGATGGTCAGCGGTACCGTGGTCGTGGGCTCATTCAGATCACCGGCCGCGACAACTACGAGGCCTGCAGCGAAGCGCTGTTCGGTGACAGCCGCTTGCTCAACACCCCCGACCTGCTCGAGCAGCCGGTCTACGCGTCGCTGTCGGCAGGCTGGTACTGGCAGCGGGCGGGGCTTAACACCCTGGCTGACAAGGTGATGCAGGCCGATGACTCGGTGTTCGAGCTGATCACGCGCCGTATCAATGGCGGCCTAAATGGGTTGAAGGATCGCCAGACGCTCTACAAGCGTGCGCTTGAGGTGCTGCAGTAATGCCGCTGAACTGGCGTATCGCGCTTCTGGCTGTTGCGGTCGGGCTCTATGCCGGCGGGCGAGGGGTCTGGGTGTGGCAGGCCAGCGAGTACGGAAAGCAGCTGGCTGAACAGGCTGCAGGTTATGTCCAGCAACTGGCGGACAGTGATCGGGCTCACGGTCGAGAACGTGAGGAGGCTGCAGCTGCGGCCCTGAAACAGTTGGCGGAGCAGAAAACTCAGCGACAAGCCCTGGAAGATCGCCTGCAGGAGCAGGGCAAAACACATTGGAAGGAAATGAACGATGCACAACAGACTCAAGCTCGCCTGCGTGACAGGCTGGCTACTGCTGATTTGCGGCTGTCGGTCCTTGTCGACGCCGGAGCCTTTGCCGCCCCGGGTGGTGACGGTGGGGTGCGAGAAACCGCCTGCACCGGAGGCGTGGTTCATGGCGCCTTACGCGCCCGACTTGACCCAGCGCATGCTCAACGAATTATCGGCATCACCGACGACGGCGACCGTGGACTGATCGCGCTGCAGGCATGTCAGAGTTATATTGAAGCTCTTCAAGAAAGGTAACGGAGCCTTAGCTGATGTCACTTGTCAAGGAAGTTTTGAACCAGTTTGCGCTATCTTCTGAGAGATCTGCAATTATCCTTAAGGGTAAATGGGGTGTTGGTAAAACGTTTCTTTGGGATGGAGTGATTAAGCAAAGAAAAGAAAAACTCGACACGCCCTATTACTCGTACGTTTCTTTATTTGGCTTGACAAGTCTCAAAGAGCTAAAGCAAGCGATCTACGAGAATTTGATGAAGAAAGAGCATGCCGCCGATTCTGGCGGAGTGCGGTCTGTCGAGGACCGATTAGAAGGTGTAATAAGTTTTTTACGTCGTAATTCTAAGCTGGTGTCGGGAATCAAAGGGGCGGCACCGCTCGTTGATAGCTATCAGGCATCAGCAATAAGTGATGCTCTAATATGTATTGATGACTTCGAGCGAAAGAGTAAAGGGCTAACGGATGGGGAGGTTCTAGGCCTTATTTCGATGCTGGTGGAGAAGAGAAGATGTAAGGTGGTTTTGATACTAAATGAAGAGGAGATAGAGGATAAAGATTCCGAGTTTTCCGAATATCGTGAGAAGGTGTTTTCCTATGAAGTCGAGTACAGGCCTACAAGTTTGGAAACTGCCAACATTGTGTTCGGTGATGAGGGCGGGTATAAGGATCTGATCGATAAGGTTGTTAGACTGAACATCACAAATGTTAGGTTGATCCGCAAGGTTAAATATTACTTCGATTATCTGCGAGGCCAGGTTGAAACGCAGAATGCCCGGCTGTGGAAAGATATTAGCACGACTATCCCTCTAGCAGTTCTTGCTCGATACGGTGAAAGCATTAGCCCCATCACATTAGAAGACCTCGAGCATTTTGATGGGGCAGTCGATGCTCTGTTTCCAGATGCCAGTGAGGCCGAGACTAAAGTTTGCTTGGATAAAGAGGCCCAAGCTCAACTTTTGCGGAAATACGGATATTTATTTACTTCTGATCTTGATCGGGAAATTATAAATTTGGTGCGCCAAGGATATATTGATGCGGCTGCTGTGGTTGACATAGTTACGGCAGCTGAGCGTCAGGCTGAAGCTGCTGATGCCGAGTACGAATTCCGAGTGGCATGGATGGATTACCATAATAACTTCTCCAAGAGCCAGGGGGAAATATTCAAGGGTTTTGAAAAGGCTACTGATTCTTGTTTGAAATATTTGACGGTGGATCGCTTGGGCGGAGTGGTCCGGCTATATCGCGATATGAAAATGGATGTTGAAGCTGATGCTCTTATTGAACGGTATTTTTCGCATCTGACTAAGGTTCGTTCTCTCCCTAGTCGAGAGGAATTGTGGGATGAGCCTAAGGATGTGAAGATAATACGTGCGCTTGATGTATATTTTTCTAGCTTCGGTGGGACGAAGTCATTTAGGGAGGCTATTGAGTATTTGTTGAGTCATAGCTCGAATGAGGAAAGCGTTGCGGTTTTGCTTAAGAGTAGTTCTGAGGATATTGTTGATTATCTTACTTCGCCGGATACGATAGATTTTAAGCAAGCTGTTAAATTTTTGCTCTCAGCGGGTTGCGCTACAAATGATTTCGATAACGCTATCCCCGGCTCAGCCAAAAGCATTTTCGTAAACACATACGAAGCCTTGAGAAAAATTCAATCAATTTCCCCGTTGAATGAACACCGACTTGCTCCATTGATGACGATGGATCAGCTGTACGAGAGCTACAAGAGTACAGTTTAGATTGAAAGGGCGGACCAACTAAATGCGCTAACATTCAGATGGTCCGCCGAACCAGCAGACCCTTCCTGCGAGTCCAGCCGTGGCCCCTGCTTCGTGCACAAAGCCCGGCCAGCCTAACGCCTGGTTATCCATACAGTAAAGACTTGCATACCTATGACCTCTCCTATCATTCCCTGGATGGGTGGCAAACGCCGCCTGGCCGACCGCTTGATTCCTCTCTTTCCCTCTCATGAGTGCTACGTTGAAGTCTTCGCCGGCGGTGCCGCGTTGTTCTTCATGCGTCCCCAGCCCGCCCCAGTGGAGGTGCTGAACGATATCAACGGTGACCTGGTCACCCTCTACCGCGTCGTGCAGAACCATCTGGAGGAGTTCGTGCGCCAATTCAAATGGGCGCTCAGCTCCAGGCAGATCTTTGAATGGAATAAGATGACGCGTCCTGAGACCCTCACCGATATACAGCGCGCCGCCCGGTTCTTCTACCTGCAGCAGCATGCCTTCGGCGGTAAGGTCACTGGACAGACGTTCGGTACCGCGACCACCGGGCCAGCCATCAACTTGTTGCGCATTGAAGAGAATCTGTCCGCTGCATGGCAGCGTCTCGCCGGTACCTACGTCGAGAACCTGCCCTGGCTCGACTGTGCCGAGCGCTATGATCGACCACATACGTTCTTCTACATGGATCCACCATACTGGCAGACTGCCGGATATGGTGTGGATTTCCCGTTCGATCAGTACGAGCGCATGGCTGACTTCATGCGTCGCTGCAAGGGCAGGGTTATGGTCAGTATCAACGACCATCCAGATATCCGCCGAGCGTTTGAGGGTTTCCACTTTGAGTCTGTGGACATCCGCTATAGCACCACCAACCAACGCCAAGTTAAGGCGGAGGTGACCGGCGAACTGGTGATTATGAATTGGGAGCCTTCATCGCTTGGCGGGTTATTCTGATGCGTGCCGAGCAATGGTCCATCATATTTCTTAGTAACTTAACTATCGGAGAGTAGGCGGCATATGGATTGGCTATCAATAAAAATCTGGCTTTGGGGAATGATATCAAGTGAAGGTGCCCCCGCTTGGGTCCAAGCAATCGGTTCTATTGCAGCATTAATTGTCGCTATATATGTGTCGAAAAGTTCAATTAAGCATGCAAGTGTTCTAAGGCAGAAAACAATGTTCTCAGTTGCCGAAGCGTCTCATAGATATGCCTGTAGCATTCGTGCGGCCATCGACTACATTAATGATGAGCCTGGAAGCAATCTTCAGCTGTATGGTGTTTATCACAAGGATGTGATGGCGGGTATGGTAACAGCGCTCCAGGCATTGCCGGTGCATGAATTCGCTACAAGTAGACAAGTAATCTCAATTCTTGGTCTAACCAATCAGCTCGTATTTTTGGGTGTGGCGACTGAGAAGTTGCTGCTCGATCCCTCTCTGATTCCGGAGCTTTCAAAGTCGTGGGAGGAAGTGGTTGGTGATCGAAAAGGCCGTCGCGAACTGCGATCCACAATAATTCAGGTTTTAAAGAGAAATGCTCTGACACATCTGGATAAATTTGACGAGCACTATAACGTGCTTAAGCAGTCGATGCCTCGTTAAATTGGTGTTGGTATTGCTAATGGCGATTTATGAAACGCTGGCTCAGTCCGGTCGGGCGTTAAGTTTTTCCCTAATTAACGTTGGCGCTATTGCAGGCGCCACTGTTGTATAGAAGCATTACTCGCTTCCTAATCCCTGCCATTCTGGAGGTATGGAGAGTTCAATATTTGCGAATCTAATAGCGGCCTGGTTTCGGTAGAGCCTATCAATAATGGCTTCTACCTCGATTACTGTGCGTTCAAGTGCATCAAATTCAATTGTTCTTTTTGAGTTTGATGCATGAAAGATTGCCTCTCGCATAGTGTCGTCAAAAATAACTAGAGATAGAGGGCTATGGGCAATGGTGTTTCGGACTTCTACAAGTTGCTTTATACGCTTTAGATCTTTGGTGAACTCAATTTTGGTTGGTTCTGGTGCGCTTTGGTGCGCCAGAAGGTCAGAGGCAAAGTCGATTCGCTTCGCAAGATTTAATGACTGAGAATGCTTGGAGATTGTAGGGGTTGTCCATGCCTTAATGCATTCGTGCGTAATGCTTTCTAAATATCCAAAAGAGATTACTGCCCTTCCAATAAGGGGTGCCCATTTTTCAATATCTACAATTTTCATGCTTTCTCCATTGTTGATTATTAAGCTCCTGACGCTCACCTTGACCGTGTCGTGGATGTCGTGTTTGGTCGTTGGGGCGTAATGTTTTATATTGAATTACTGATCGAAATAGCGCTAGTCATTCCGTCGGGTAGGTTATCTATAGACGGGCTACATGTGGCGTCAAAAATAAAGTTAAGTGGTTTGTCTCCCTCTCCCAAGGCCCATAAAAATAGCTCAGCACCTAAAGCGGACGGCTCGCAAACTATCCCGGCAGTGGTGCATTTTGGATAGATTTTCTGGAGGTGAGGGGCGTCGGCGTAAACAAAATTGTCCTCTATAAGCCCATCTTGAACTAATCCGAAAAATATATGGCGCAGTAGTGCCTCTATCTTGAGCGCCTCTTCACCTCCGAACTCCATGCTTTCAAAGAATCCTTGATAGGGAAGAAGTATTGTCATCTTCTTTCTGTCGTCTATATTAAAATTATATCCAAGGTTTTTGAAAATATTTCTAATCGTGCTGTAGACTAAAAAGTGTGTCCTTAATTGGTAGGTGGATAATGAGTCAACGAGTTTCGCCATTCTTGCGCCCCGATCATCTCGACCTAATTGGGTACGCGAAGAAGCGAGAACCCCTCCGAAGTACTCAACAGCCAGTGCGTCGTCGTTGAATGAGGCATCATTCATGATGGTTTTAAGAATTTTTGGCGGAATTACCCCGGGTTCATCTCGCCGAGACCCCAGTTTTTCGTCGGCCCGTTTGAAAATATTTCCAACATTTTCAATTCGCTTTTGCGTGAAGTCTTTCAGGCCGCCACCTAAATAATCAGCAGTAGGACCGAGCAACTTTTGCAACCCGTCCTTTCCTAGATACGCAGCAATTGCACCTAGACCGATGGTTGTGATTGGCTCTGGCATAGCATACCTGCGTCAATGAATTCCTGAGGGAGAGATAGCATTATGATGCCGCAGGCTGTCAAGAGCAGCTGAGGCGATGTGGAGGACTCACAGTACGAAATTGATGTAGATCGTAAGTCTGTTCGTCTATGCCTTCGAGAGACGAGTGTCTGGTGAAACGGCGCAAACCATGATCGGCGAGTTAGTGTGGTTCTGCTACGGAGTGCCGTCCTCAGCCAGCTCTGCCCATCGCTGGCTGGCGGCGTTGTCGATCAATATCTCGATGCGCTCGATGTCCGAGCGGGCAAGCACCGTTCCCATGTCTAGCCCAAGGCAGACGCCCTGTGCAGTAGCCTGTGCAATCAGGCAATTCACAGGGCTGTTTGCCTCTTCGAGCGACGCAAGAACTACGCGAAGCCTTCTCTGGATATCCGGTGGTAGCACCAGGCCGGCTGTCAGTTCTCCACGCGGCACCCTGTAGCGCTGGGACATGGTTAACTACTCAAGCAAATGGTAATCACGGTGGCTGCGAGGGTCTTTCGTTGACCCGCGACAGTTCTCACCCTTAAGTGGTGGGTGGCCGGGGAAAAACACTATGCCTTCAGCCTCAAACGCAAATGCCAGAGCTTGCATGCTCACGGCTTTAAGTTGTTCACCGCGTTCAAACCGCTCGATTGCTTGAGAGGAGACGCCGGATGCTGAGCTGAGAGTGTCAATGCTCCAGCCCATCAGGTGGCGAGCTGGACCGCAATGAGCGTCTCTAAAGCCGATTGGAAGGTGTTCATCAAGCCACGCGACGATTTCGATTTGTTCCTCGTCCAGGTAAAGGGCAAGGGGCTGACGATCAGAGAGGGGGGAGGTCATGGCCACGTCACTCGATGCTGTGTATTCATACAGTATATGGCAAGCGTTTACGTTGGCCAAGGGGCGCTGGATTTAGGGCAAATTTAGGGCAGAACTGGGGCTGCATCAGGCCGTAATAAACCGCCGCCTACTCGGTGGCAACCTTAGTTTCCGGGCCTAATGCGGCCTGCCGAGAAATGCGGGCGGGTTCAAATCCCTATCTCTCCGCCATACAAGAGAAAGCCCCTGGAAGCGAAAGCTTTCAGGGGCTTTTTCGTTGTGCGTCGCTAAATGGTTTGAAGTCAGCAGCCCCAATTGCGCGAGGCGAGCCT
>Ga0213823_1000363_pt1 | contig 42354 bp, 35 predicted proteins | sample MC6MC0907MG_FD_179887 | JGI IMG/M metagenome (GOLD analysis project Ga0213823, IMG submission 179887) | Enriched soil aggregate microbial communities from Iowa State University, Ames, United States - MC6-MC0907-MG | ecosystem: Environmental > Terrestrial > Soil > Unclassified | place: USA: Iowa...
AACGACATCATCCGTGAGGAGGTGCAGGAAGCACAGGCCGAAAGCAGCGCGCATAAATTGCCTTCGCCTAAAGAAATCAGCGGCATCCTTGATCAGTATGTGATTGGTCAGGAACGTGCGAAAAAGGTTCTGGCAGTAGCGGTATACAACCACTACAAGCGCCTCAACCAGCGTGACAAGAAGAATGACGAGGTCGAACTGGGCAAGAGCAACATCTTGCTGATCGGCCCTACAGGTTCGGGCAAGACTCTGCTGGCAGAGACCCTGGCGCGCCTGTTGAATGTACCGTTCACCATTGCCGACGCCACCACCCTGACCGAAGCCGGTTATGTGGGTGAGGACGTCGAGAACATCATTCAGAAACTGCTGCAGAAGTGCGATTACGATGTAGAGAAAGCTCAAATGGGCATCGTCTATATCGATGAAATCGACAAGATTTCCCGCAAGTCTGACAACCCTTCGATTACCCGTGACGTTTCGGGTGAAGGCGTTCAGCAGGCCCTGTTGAAACTGATCGAAGGTACTGTGGCTTCCGTTCCGCCTCAAGGTGGTCGCAAGCATCCGCAGCAAGAGTTCCTGCAGGTCGATACGCGCAACATCCTGTTCATCTGCGGTGGTGCGTTCTCGGGGCTGGAAAAGGTTATTCAGAACCGTTCGACTCGCGGCGGCATCGGCTTCAATGCCGAAGTACGCAGCAAGGAAGAGGGCAAGAAGGTCGGCGAATCCCTGCGTGAAGTCGAACCGGACGATCTGGTCAAGTTCGGCCTGATTCCGGAGTTCGTGGGGCGTCTGCCGGTTCTGGCAACCCTGGACGAGTTGGATGAAGCAGCGCTGATCCAGATCCTCACCGAGCCGAAGAACGCCTTGACCAAGCAGTATGCCAAGCTGTTCGAGATGGAAGGCGTCGATCTGGAGTTCCGTACCGATGCCCTCAAGTCGGTCGCCAAGCGTGCGCTTGAGCGCAAGACCGGTGCTCGCGGATTGCGTTCGATTCTCGAAGGCGTGTTGCTCGACACTATGTATGAGATCCCCTCGCAGTCCGAGGTGAGTAAAGTAGTGATCGACGAAAGCGTTATAGAAGGTAAGTCCAAGCCACTGTATATCTATGAAAACAGTGAGCCGACTGCCAAGGCAGCCCCGGACGCCTAAGCGCCGGACTGCTGGTTTGACAGAAGGGGCCTTCGGGCCCCTTTGCTTTTACTGCCTTTAAAGTACTGTCTTTGAGCTTGTTTTTTTTCGAGGCAGCCCCCATCTTGGTTTCAAGCTTACTTCCATCTGTTTACGGCCTTATGGCCGCCGTAGAGGCGAAATCATGAAGACAACCATCGAATTGCCTCTCCTGCCATTGCGTGATGTCGTGGTTTATCCGCACATGGTTATCCCGCTGTTCGTGGGGCGCGAGAAGTCTATCGAAGCCCTCGAGGCTGCGATGACGGGCGACAAGCAGATTCTTCTGTTGGCTCAGAAAAATCCTGCTGATGATGATCCCGGTGAAGATGCACTCTATCGCGTAGGTACCATTGCCACTGTTCTGCAATTGCTCAAGTTGCCCGACGGCACCGTCAAAGTGCTGGTCGAGGGCGAGCAGCGGGGCGCTGTGGAGCGTTTCAGCGAAGTGGACGGCCATTGCCGTGCCGAAGTCTCCCTGATTGACGAGGTGGACGCTCCTGAGCGCGAGTCGGAAGTCTTTGTCCGTAGCCTGCTGTCCCAGTTCGAGCAGTACGTGCAGTTGGGCAAGAAGGTCCCCGCCGAAGTGCTGTCGTCCCTCAACAGCATCGATGAGCCGAGCCGCCTGGTAGACACCATGGCCGCCCATATGGCGCTGAAAATCGAGCAGAAGCAGGAAATTCTCGAAATCATCGACCTGTCGGCGCGTGTCGAACACGTGCTGGCGTTGCTGGATGCGGAAATCGATCTGTTGCAGGTCGAGAAGCGCATTCGCGGTCGCGTGAAGAAGCAAATGGAACGCAGCCAGCGCGAGTACTACCTGAATGAGCAGATGAAGGCCATTCAGAAAGAGCTGGGCGACGGTGACGAAGGTCACAACGAAGTCGAAGAGCTGAAAAAGCGCATCGACGCCGCCGGCTTGCCAAAGGATGCTCTGGCCAAGGCCCAGGCTGAGCTGAACAAGCTCAAGCAGATGTCGCCGATGTCAGCTGAAGCCACAGTGGTGCGTTCGTACATCGACTGGCTGGTTCAGGTGCCGTGGAAGGCCCAAAGCAAGGTTCGCCTGGACCTGGCGCGTGCCGAAGATATCCTCGATGCCGATCACTATGGCCTGGAAGAAGTCAAAGAGCGGATTCTCGAATACCTCGCCGTGCAAAAGCGTGTGAAGAAGATTCGTGGTCCGGTACTGTGCCTGGTCGGACCTCCTGGGGTCGGTAAAACCTCCCTGGCAGAGTCGATTGCTCACGCCACTAACCGTAAATTCGTACGCATGGCCCTTGGCGGCGTGCGCGATGAAGCGGAAATTCGCGGCCATCGTCGTACCTATATTGGTTCGATGCCGGGAAGATTGATTCAAAAGATGACAAAAGTGGGCGTTCGCAACCCGCTGTTCCTGCTCGATGAAATCGACAAGATGGGCAGCGACATGCGCGGCGATCCGGCTTCGGCATTGCTCGAAGTGCTCGATCCCGAGCAGAACCACAACTTCAACGACCACTATCTGGAAGTCGATTACGACCTCTCCGATGTGATGTTCCTTTGCACCTCCAATTCGATGAATATTCCGCCAGCGTTGCTGGACCGGATGGAGGTGATTCGTCTGCCGGGTTACACCGAGGACGAGAAGATCAACATCGCGGTCAAATACCTGTCGCCGAAGCAGATCCAGGCCAACGGCCTGAAAAAAGGCGAGCTGGAGTTCGACGAAGAAGCCATTCGCGACATCATCCGCTACTACACCCGCGAAGCCGGTGTACGTGGGCTGGAACGCCAGATCGCCAAGGTTTGCCGCAAGGCGGTGAAGGAGCATGCGCTGGAAAAACGCTTCTCGGTGAAGGTCACTTCCGACCTGCTGGAGCACTTCCTCGGCGTGCGCAAATTCCGCTACGGCCTGGCCGAGCAACAGGATCAGATCGGTCAGGTAACGGGCCTGGCCTGGACCCAGGTCGGTGGTGAGCTACTGACCATCGAAGCCGCCGTGGTACCTGGCAAAGGTCAGTTGATCAAGACCGGTTCGCTGGGCGACGTGATGGTCGAATCGATCACCGCGGCACTGACGGTGGTGCGTAGCCGTGCGAAGAGCCTGGGGATCCCCCTGGACTTCCACGAGAAGCGCGACACCCATATCCATATGCCGGAAGGGGCGACTCCGAAAGACGGCCCTAGCGCTGGCGTAGGCATGTGCACGGCCCTGGTTTCTGCGCTGACCGGTATTCCGGTGCGGGCTGATGTGGCCATGACCGGGGAAATCACCCTGCGTGGTCAGGTGTTGGCGATCGGTGGTTTGAAAGAGAAACTTCTTGCAGCACATCGTGGTGGAATCAAGACCGTCATCATTCCAGAAGAGAATGTGCGCGATTTGAAGGAAATTCCTGACAATATCAAGCAGGATCTGCAAATTAAGCCAGTTAAATGGATTGACGAAGTCCTCCAAATTGCGCTGCAATACGCGCCGGAGCCCTTGCCGGATGTGGCTCCCGAGATAGTTGCAAAGGATGAAAAACGCGAGTCTGACTCTAAGGAAAGAATTAGCACGCATTAGTACGCATTAGCCTGGGGGGCTTCCTTGACAGCTTTTTAGAGCCCTTGTTATAAAGCGGCTCTTAAGTGTCTGTAGGCCATTCAGCACTGGTTTTTGCTTTCACCAAAAAACTTAGAATCATACTCAAATAGATATATAAGGGGACTTAGAGTGAACAAGTCGGAACTGATTGATGCTATCGCTGCATCTGCTGATATCCCGAAAGCTGCTGCTGGCCGTGCGCTGGATGCAGTAATCGAATCCGTCACTGGCGCTCTTAAGGCTGGCGACTCCGTTGTACTGGTTGGTTTCGGTACTTTCTCTGTTACCGATCGTCCTGCTCGCATTGGTCGTAACCCACAGACCGGTAAGACGCTGGAAATCGCTGCAGCCAAAAAACCAGGTTTCAAAGCCGGTAAAGCACTGAAAGAAGCTGTTAACTAAGCCTCCTTTAAGCCTTTGCCTACCCGGGTCGGGGTCTTTCCCGACCTGGCAGCGGAGCGGTAGGGCAGCCGGTTAGAAATCCGGTTTGTCACATCGGGGATCGAAGGTTCGAACCCCTGTCCGCTCCGCCAGTTACGAGAAAGGCGCATCCTCGGATGCGCCTTTCTTCTATCCGGACTCTACCCACGCTCCACGGTTGCTTAATTTGAAGTACAACCGTTTCTGGGGGACGCATGCTGCAGAATATCAGGGACAATTCACAAGGCTGGATTGCCAAGACCATTATCGGGGTCATCGTCGCACTGATGGCGCTGACCGGTTTCGATGCCATTTTTCAAGCCACTTCCACCAGTCAGGACGCGGCCAAGGTCAATGGCGAAGAAATCACCCAGAATGAGTTGAGCCAAGCGGTTGATATGCAACGCCGTCAGCTCATGCAACAACTGGGCAAGGATTTCGACGCTTCCTTGCTCGACGAGAAGCTGCTGCGTGAAGCCGCTCTCAAAGGTCTGATCGACCGCAAGCTGCTGCTGCAAGGCGCGGAAAACTCCAAGTTCGCGTTCTCTGACGCCGCTCTGGATCAGGTGATCCTGCAAACGCCGGAATTCCTGGTGGACGGCAAGTTCAGCCCTGAGCGTTTCGACCAGGTGATCCGTCAGCTGGGTTATAGCCGGATGCAGTTCCGTCAGATGCTGGCTCAGGAAATGCTGATCGGCCAGGTACGCGCTGGTCTGGCTGGCAGCGGTTTCGTGACCGATGCACAGGTGCTGGCATTCGCTCGTCTGGAAAAGCAGACCCGCGATTACGCTTCCCTGACCATCAAGGCCGACCCCGCGGCAGTCAAGCTGACCGACGATGAGGTCAAGGCTTACTACGACGAACACGCCAAGGAATTCATGTCGCCGGACCAGGTGGTTATCGACTATCTGGAGTTGAAGAAGGCATCCTTCTTCGATCAGGTCAGCGTCAAGGACGAAGACCTGCAGGCGCTGTATCAGAAAGAAACCGCCAACCTGTCCGAGCAGCGTCGTGCCGCGCACATCCTGATCGAAGTGAACGACAAGGTGAACGAAGCGCAGGCCAAGGCCAAGATCGAAGAGATCCAGGCGCGTCTGGCCAAGGGCGAAAGCTTCGAGGCGCTGGCCAAGGAGTTCTCCCAGGACCCGGGTTCGGCGAACAACGGTGGTGACCTCGGTTATGCCGGCCCTGGCGTCTATGACCCGGCCTTCGAGGAAGCGCTGTACGCCTTGAACAAGGACCAGGTATCGGCACCGGTACGCACTGGTTTCGGTTTCCACCTGATCAAGCTGCTGGGCGTCGAGGCACCTGAAGTGCCAAGTTTCGCCAGCCTGAAAGACAAGCTGACCCGCGAGCTGAAAACCCAGCAGGTCGAGCAACGTTTTGTCGAGGCGACCAAGCAGCTGGAAGACTCCTCGTTCGAAGCCTCGGACCTGGCCCAGCCGGCTCAAGAGCTGAAACTGACCGTGCACACTTCCGCACCGTTCGGGCGTGAAGGGGGCGAGGGCATCGCCGCCAACCGCGCCGTGATTCAGGCTGCTTTCAGCCCTGAAGTGTTGGATGAGGGTGCCAACAGCACCGCTATCGAGCTGGACCCGGAAACGGTAGTGGTCCTGCGCGCCAAAGAGCACCGCAAGCCAGAGCAACTGCCGTTGGAAAGCGTCGCCAGCAGTATCCGCACGCAATTGGCCAAGGAGCACGCCAGTGCTGCCGCCAAGGCCAAGGCCGATGCTTTGATCGCCAGCTTGCGTGAAGGCAAGACTGCGCTGAAGGCGCCTGTCGACGGTCAGAGCTGGAAGGTTTCCGAAGCGGTGACCCGCGGCCAGGAAGGCGTCGAGCCGATCGTGCTGCAGACCCTGTTCCGCATGGCCAAGCCAGCGGCCAAGGACAAGCCGACCTTCAGCAGCGTGACGCTGCCGAACGGCAGCCTGGTGGTCTTGCAACTGAGTGGTGTGAACGAAGCCGCTGCACCAACCGATGAAGAGAAGGCCCAGTACCGTCGCTTCCTCGCGTCGCGTGTGGGTCAGCAAGACTTCGCCGCGTACCGCAAGCAGTTGGAAAACCAGGCTGACATCAAGCGCTTCTGATGCCCGACTGAAGTAACAAACAGGGACCCCGGCCAACGCGTCGGGGTTTTTGTTTTCAGCGTATGGCGGGAAACCCATGGCGTCGGGCGTTCACGGCCACCAGCAGGCAAGCCAGCAACAGGCCGATGATCACCCAGGGAAACGATAATACGCCCGGGCCTTCCAGCAGCACGCCACCCACCAGCCCGCCCCCGGCGATCGCCAGGTTCCAGGCGGTCACCAGCATCGACTGCGCGGCATCGGCAGCGTTCCCGGCAGCTTTGGCCAGCGCGGTTTGCAGCAACGTGGCCAGGCCTCCGAACGACAATCCCCAGAGGGCTATCGAGGCATAGACCGCCATCGGCGTATCGGCCTGGAACGCCAGCAGCAGCGCCGAAAGAGCGAACAGGACGCAACTGACGAGTACCAGTTGACGTAACCAGCGATCGATCAGCAGGCCGACGATCCAGATGCTCAGCAGTGCGGTCAGGCCGAACGTCAGCAGTACCCGGTCAATTTGCTCGCCGATGCCGGCCGGCTCCAGAAACGGTGCGATATAGGTGTACAGGATGTTGTGGCCCAGGACATAAGCGAAGGTCACGAACAGCACCGGCTTGACTCCGGGCAAGGCGAACACGCCCGTGAGCGGCAAGCGTTTGTCGGCGCGCTGGCCGGGAAAGTCCGGCACCTGCCAGCGCACCCAGCCGAGCAACAACAGCGTCAGCAGAGTCATCAGCGCAAAGCTCACCCGCCAGCCCACCAGCGTACCGAGCAGTGTGCCCGCGGGGATCCCCAGGGACAGTGCCAATGGTGCGCCAAGCATGGCCACGGCGATGGCTCGCCCCTGCAGGTGCGGTGCGACCATGCGGCTTGCGTAGCCGGCCAGCAGGGCCCAGAGCAGCCCGGCAAATACCCCGGCGAACAAGCGGGCGACCAGGGTCAGGCTGTAGTTGGTGGAGATCGCGGTGACACTGTTGACCAGGGCAAAGCCGCCGATCGCGATCATCAGCAAGGGGCGGCGGCGCCAGCCTTGGGTGAGGATCACCAGCGGGATCGCCGCCAGCAGTGAGCCAATGGCGTACAGGGTGACCAACTGGCCAACCAGCGCCGGGGACACCGCCAGGTCCAGGCTCATCTGCGGCAGCAGGCCCGCGGGCATGGCCTCGGTAAGAATGGTGATGAAGCCGGCGGTCGCCAGCGCCAGCAGGCCACCCAGTGGAAGTCGGTCGCGACGCCTGGACTCGATGTCCAGCAGGTCGGCGGTGGCAAGAGGTTTGGTCATGGTGTCAGGCTCGCTACAGGTTTCAGGAAGTAGGGAGGCTGAGGGTAGGGCGCTGTGGTAAAGAGAAAAATAGGCTAAGGTTCCGAACTTATCGGACATCTGTGTCCGTAATGGTGAGGTCGGCGATGGACTGGTTGAGCAATATCTCGGTCTTCCTGCATGTGGCGAAAACCCGCAGTTTCACCGAGGCGGGGCGGTTGTTGGGGGTATCCTCGTCGGCTGTCGGCAAGAGTATCGCGCGGCTCGAGGAGCGCCTGGAGACCCGGCTGTTCCATCGCAGTACTCGCAGCATCACCCTGACCGCCGAAGGCGCGAGTTTTCTCGAGCGCTGCCGCAGAATTGTCGCCGAGGCCGAGGCGGCCGAATTCGATCTGTGCAAGTCTTCCAGTGCCCCGCGGGGCAAGTTGCGAGTCAGCCTGCCGCAGGTTCACAGCCTGGTGATGCCGGTATTGGTGGAGTTCATGCAGCGTTATCCGCAGATCGAACTGGATATCGAGCTGACGGACCGCATAGTGGATGTCGTGGAGGAGGGCTTCGATGCCGTGATACGGACCGGCAGCCCCGGCGACTCGCGGCTGGTGGCCCGGTCGCTGGGCCAGTTCCGCCTGGTGCTGGTGGGCACGCCTGGGTACTTTCGCGAGCGGGGCGTTCCGCAGGCCCCCGCGGACCTGGCTAACCACGGGTGCTTGCGGCATACCTTCCATAACACCGGCAAATTCGAGCATTGGCCGCTGCGACGAGCGGTCGATGCCCCGGAGCCGCTGTTGCCGACGCGTTTTGTCAGTACCTCTATCGAAGCGGTGGACCACGCCGTGCGCCGTGGGCTGGGGATCGCCTGCCTGCCCGATTTCATGGTGCGTGAGGCGGTTGCACGGGGCGAGTTGCAGCAGGTGCTCGATGAGCATCTGGAACACAGCGGCACCTTCTGGCTGCTCTGGCCTGCGAGCCGGCACACCGCCGCCAAGCTGCGGGTGTTCATCGATCATCTGTGCGCGCGACTTTTTCCGGCAAATCGTGGTCAGTAACCTTGTATTAATTTTTAAGACACTAATCCGCGCGCCCTGTGGCCTCGAACTGTTGCACAATACGCCCCGGACCGTTTTCCTCAGGATTTTCGATGCATAGATCATTTCACCTGCGTGCTGCCGGGTTGACGCTGCTGCTGGCGGCCGTCGCCGGTTGTTCGTCGCAGAAGACCGCCATTTACGAGCATGAAAACTTCGATGACTCCGGCACTTTTTCGCGCAATTACCCGGTGAATGAGACGGCGTCCTGCGAGGCCGCCCGTCGCGCCTTGCTCAGCCAGGGCTACATCATCACCAGCAGCGATCCGAAGCTGGTCAGTGGTCACAAGAGCTTCCAGCAGACCGGCGAAACCCACATGGAGATCAGCTTCAGCGTGGTGTGCGCCCAGGATGGCAACACCGGCCACCGTTCCACGGTGTTCGCCAACGCCCTGCAAGACCGTTATGCGCTGAAGAAGGTCAACAACTCGGCAAGCCTGGGGGTGGGTGTGCTGGGCTCGGTATCGATGCCGATCGGCTCGACCGACGACTCGATGGTCAAGGTCGCCAGCGAGACGGTTTCCTCGGCGAAGTTCTATGAGCGTTATTTCGCCCTGGTGGAGCTGTTCCTGCCACAGGAAGCGAAAAAGGCCGCGCACATCATCGAGAAACCCAAGACCGATCTGGGCGTGCCCGAACCCAAGCCCGCCGAGCCTGCCGCAGCGCCGGCCCCGGCCCCGGCGTCAGTGACGCCACAACCGGCGCCTGTTGCACCGGCTGCCGAGCCGACTCCGGCCACTCCGTCCGTAGCGCCAGCCGAATCGAACCTCTCGCAACCGCTGGCACCACCGGCGGAAGCGGCGCCCATCGCGCCGAGCGCACCTGCCGAGCCGACGCCGCCCACCGAGATCGTTACCCCGCCTCCCGCCAGCACCTTGCCGGCGCCGACAGAGCCGATTCCGGCGCTGCCACAGTAAGCATCTGCGGATAGCTGCGAGATCGACCCAGGTGTCGATCCCGCGGTTGCCGAGCCTCTCTGAAAATTTCTTTGCCAGCCCACGGTAAATCCGTTGCCAGCTGCTACGTTCCATTTGAGGGACGCAGATTGCGTACGGTATTTTTTCTGTCATACCGGCACTTTATGCTGACGGCTAAGTCAGTAAGAAGACTACTCAGCGAGCAGATTACCTACACCCCACACACAAGGAGTCCGCCATGGACGATTACCAAGAAGAACTGCTGGAATTCCAGGCTTTCGAACTGGACCCGCTGGAACCCGCAGAAGACGCCACCGAGCTGTAACGCCGGTGGCGTTTTTTTTTAGGCGGACTGCCGGTGGCTGCGACGAAATTCACCCGGTGTCTGGCCGCTCCAGCGCTTGAAGGCGCGTTGAAAGGCCTCGGCTGAGGCAAACCCCAACAGATAGGCAATTTCCCCGAAGGCCAGTTCGGTATCGCGAATGTAGGTCATGGCCAGGTCGCGGCGGGTGTCGTTGAGAATGGCGCGAAACTGCGTGCCTTCCTCGGCCAGTTTGCGGCGCAAGGTCCAGGTTGGCAGCTTCAGGCGTGCCGCCACTTCTTCCAGGTCGGGTTCCCGGCCACCATTGAGCAAAGGCCCCAGCAACTGAGTGATGCGTTCACGCAGGCTGCGGGTGCGGGTCAGTTGCTCCAGTTCCCGTTCGCACAGTTGCAGCAGATGACGCCAGGTACTGGGGCAGTGCTCGACATTGCGCTGGGCCAGGGTGGCCTGGCTCAGGCGCAGCTGATTGTGCTCAGCGCCGAACAGGATCGGGCAATCCCCCAGGCTGGTGTAGCGTTCGCGGTAATCGGTCTGGGCAAACTCGATCTCGATGCGTTCGGCCTTGACCGGTAAGCCGAGGCTGCCCAGTTGCTGGAGCCAGCCGGCCAGGATCGAATCCACCACAAAGCGGTTGTAGGCGTTATAGGGGCTGATGGAGTAGAAGCGCAGCCAGGCGCCGTCGGCGTCTTCGTGGAAGCTCGACTGGCCGCGATAGTTCGAGCCATACAGGGCCTCGAAGCGGGTCAGGCAGCGCGCAGCTTCACGCACGGTCGGCGCCTGGGCGGCGGTGACGCCCGCCAGCCCGGCCTGGCTCAGGCGGCTGAGCTGGCCCATGCGCAGCCCCAGCGCCGGATCGCCGGTCAGTTGAATCGCCGCATGGCCCAGGTGCATGTAACGGGGAATCGACAGCCGCGCTCCGGCCTCGGCCAGGCGCGCGGCATCCAGTCCGTATTGTTCCAGCAGCGGCTGCGGGTCGAGGCCATGGCTGCGCACCGCGTCGGCCAGGCTATGGACGAAGCCCACCGACAGGTCTCCGAGGCGCATCGGCTGGGGCTTCATGGATTTACAGCCAGATATTCAGCAAACGCGCGCCACGGGCATCGCCATCGGCGAAGTGCTCGCCGTTGCTGTTGATGAAGCTTTGTCCGGCACTGCCCTGATCCCAGAACTGGCCGCGCAGAAACACGCTGACACCGGCGCTGGCCAGGCTGCTGGGCGCGCGGCTGGTCAGGGTCAGGCGGCGCCAGGCTTCGCCTTCGCTGACTTCTTCCGGCTTGAGGCTGACCTCGCTCGGGGTCGAGAGATTCTTGTAGCCGCGCCACGGCCGCTCCCAGGCGCCGCGGCCCATGACGAAGGCCGGGACCGCCACCAGTTGCGCGCCCTGGGCGTTGAGCTTGCGGTAGTTGTCCGGGTACCAGCTGTCGCTGCCGATCAGCACGCCCAGGCGCCCGGCCGGGGTGTCGACCACCTGGACAGCCTGGTCGGCACTGGCCTGGATAAAACCGCGTTCGTCGAAGGTCGGGTACAGCTGGCGTTGCGGCTGGCCGATCGGCAGGCCGTCGCTGCCGAAGACCAGGGTGGTGTTGTACAGCGCGCCGCTGCCAATGCGCAGGTTGCTGCCTTCGATCACCGGCTCGGGCAGGACAATGGAGCCGGCCACCAGGGTGATGCCAAATTCCTTGGCCAGGCCGCCGAACAGCCGCTGGTATTGATCGGCCATGCTCCTGGCCTTCATCCGCAGGTGCGCGTCGTCCAGGCGATTATCACCCTTGGCGGTGATCAGGGCGCGCAGGAAGGGCAGGGGGTTGCTCACCGCCAGCCAGTTCATCGCCTCTTTCAGGCTGGCGGCCTGGTACAGCTCGTTTTTCTCGCCGCTGACCATCAGCCAGGTGCCAATGTGCTCCGGCAGCACCACCACGGTCTTTTCATTCAGCAGCCCCTGGTCCCGGGCCTGCTGCAGGTAGGCCGCGAGCTTGCGGTGCAGGCGCTCGGGGCTCTGGTAGTCGGTGGGGAACAGTTCGGGCTGGATGCCCAGCAGATTGCCGTGATCGGCGGGAGTGCCCTGGTCCACCGCGAGCTGGATGCGCAGGTCGGACAGGTAATGGCCGGTCGGTCGCTCGCGGGTCCACAGTGTGTAACTGGTCAGGGCGGCAATCAGGGCCAGGGTGAAGGTGAAATAAAGAAGTTTGCGCATGGGAAGACAGTCGGCAGCCGTGTGCGGGATTCGCTGACTAGGGTAGGGCCCATGTCCGCGATTGCCAAGGCCGGGCTGCGCATTTGGATCAATAAGTTGTCAGTTACGGTCATTGAGCGCCTTGGGGGCTGCTCTTAGTCTGTCGAACATGACCGACGGAGGCCGCAGAGCTTCCGCATTTTTTCCGTGATCGTTCGATGTGGAGTTACCGATGGCCGCCGCTCACTACCCGCATTTGCTGGCCCCGCTGGACCTGGGTTTTACCACCCTGCGCAACCGTACCCTGATGGGCTCGATGCACACCGGCCTGGAAGAAAAGCCCGGTGGTTTCGAGCGCATGGCCGCCTACTTCGCCGAGCGTGCTCGCGGCGGTGTCGGCCTGATGGTCACCGGCGGCATCGGCCCCAATGACGAAGGCGGCGTGTACTCCGGCGCGGCCAAGCTGACCACCGAGGAAGAGGCGCTCAAGCACCGCATCGTCACCCGCGCGGTCCACGAGGCGGGCGGCAAGATCTGCATGCAGATCCTCCACGCCGGGCGTTATGCCTACAGCCCGAAACAGGTGGCGCCGAGCGCGATCCAGGCGCCGATCAACCCGTTCAAGCCCAAGGAGCTGGACGAAGAGGGTATCGAGAAGCAGATCCGCGACTTCGTCACCTGCTCGACCCTGGCGCAGCAGGCCGAGTACGACGGCGTCGAGATCATGGGTTCCGAGGGCTACTTCATTAACCAGTTCCTCGCTGCGCACACCAACCACCGGACCGACCGCTGGGGCGGCAGCTACGAAAACCGCATGCGCCTGCCGGTGGAAATCGTCCGCCGCGTGCGCGAAGCGGTAGGCCCGAACTTCATCATCATCTTCCGCCTGTCGATGCTCGACCTGGTGGAAGGCGGCAGCACCTGGGAAGAAATCGTGCAACTGGCCCAGGCCATCGAGCAGGCCGGCGCGACCCTCATCAACACCGGGATCGGTTGGCACGAAGCGCGGATCCCGACCATCGCCACCAAGGTGCCGCGTGCCGCCTTCAGCAAGGTCACGGCCAAGCTGCGCGGTTCGGTATCGATCCCGCTGATCACCACCAACCGCATCAACACCCCGGAAGTGGCCGAGCAGATCCTCGCCGAAGGCGACGCCGACATGGTCTCCATGGCGCGGCCGTTCCTCGCCGACCCGGAGTTCGTCAACAAGGCGGCCGCGGGGCGTGGCGACGAAATCAATACCTGCATCGGCTGCAACCAGGCCTGCCTGGACCATACCTTCGGCGGCAAGCTCACCAGCTGCCTGGTCAACCCGCGGGCCTGCCACGAGACCGAACTCAACTATTTGCCGGTGCAGCAGATCAAGAAGATCGCCGTGGTCGGCGCCGGCCCCGCCGGGCTGTCCGCCGCGACCGTGGCGGCCGAGCGCGGCCATCAGGTGACGCTGTTCGATTCGGCCAGCGAAATCGGCGGCCAGTTCAATGTCGCCAAACGCGTGCCGGGCAAGGAAGAGTTCTTCGAAACCCTGCGCTACTTCAAGCGCAAGCTGCAGACCACCCACGTCGAGCTGTGCCTGAACCGCCGGGTCGATGTCGAGCAACTGGTGGCCGGCGGCTATGACGAAATCATCCTGGCCACCGGTATCGCCCCGCGCACGCCGGCGATCCCGGGCGTCGACAACGCCAAGGTCCTGAGCTACCTGGACGTGCTCTTGCAGCGCAAGCCGGTGGGCCAGAAAGTGGCGGTGATCGGGGCCGGCGGCATCGGCTTCGACGTCTCCGAGTTCCTCGTGCATCAGGGCGTGGCCACCAGCCAGGACCGTGAAGCGTTCTGGAAGGAGTGGGGCATCGACACGCACCTGGAAGCCCGTGGCGGCGTCGCCGGCATCAAGCCCGAGCGTCATGCCCCGGCGCGCCAGGTGTTCCTGTTGCAGCGCAAGACCTCCAAGGTCGGCGACGGCCTGGGCAAGACCACCGGCTGGATTCACCGCACCGGCCTGAAGAACAAGCAGGTGCAGATGCTCAACAGCGTCGAATACCTGAAGATCGACGACGCCGGCCTGCACATCCGCATCGGCGAGAGCGGCGAACCGCAGGTCTTGCCGGTGGACAACATTGTGATCTGCGCCGGCCAGGACCCGCTGCGCGAACTGCACGAAGGCCTGGTGGCCGCCGGGCAGAACGTGCACCTGATCGGTGGCGCCGATGTGGCCGCCGAGCTGGACGCCAAGCGCGCGATCAACCAGGGCTCGCGCCTGGCCGCCGAACTCTGATCCAGCGGTAATCAAGGCCACTGCGATTCCGGATCGCGGTGGCCTTGTTGCGTCCGCTGCGCGGCCGATCGCAGCCTGCGGCAGCGGCTACGAAGTAGGGGTGTAGCCGCTGGCGAAGCTTGCGATCGGGGCCTCCGCGGTTTTGCTGATAGACTCCCGCCTCACTCCTTCCAAACCTCCCCATCCATGGCGTTTCCTGCTTCCTTCGACTGGCTGCCCAGCGCACCCTTGCAACCCCTGGACCTCGACTGGCTGACCGAGGCCGGGGTCGAGGTGGCGGTCTTGCGCCTGGACCAGATCGACCCGCTGATCTCCGGCAACAAGTGGTTCAAGCTCGCCCCGCATCTGGCGGCGGCGAGCCAAGCCGGCGCTGAGGGCATCATCAGCCTGGGCGGCGCGCACTCCAATCACCTGCACGCGCTGGCGGCCGCCGGCAAGCGTTTTGGTTTCGCCACCGTGGGGTTGCTGCGCGGCCATCCGCAGGACACGCCCACCGTGCTCGACCTGCAAGGCTTCGGCATGCAGCTGCACTGGCTCGGTTACGCCGGCTACCGGGCGCGGCATGAGCCTGATTTCTGGCAACCCTGGCAGGCGCAGTACCCCGGGCTGTTCCCGGTGGCGGAGGGCGGCGGTGGCTTGCTCGGGGCGACCGGCTGCATGCCGCTGGTGAAGCAGCTGCGCAGCCAGCTGGATGCCCTGGGTTGGGACGACTATCACGGCTGGTGGCTGGCCGCCGGCACCGGTACCACCCTGGCCGGGCTGGTGTTGGGGGAAGCTGGCGCCCACCCGGTGTATGGCGCCCTGGCGGTGCCGGACGATCATGGCGTCGCGCAACAGGTGGCTGCGATTGTGCGGGAGGCGGGGCTGCAGGCTGCGCGCTATGAACTGCTCGACAGCAGTCGTGGCGGTTTCGCCAAGGTCGACCCGCTGCTGCTGGCGTTTATCGAGGAGAGCGAACGGCACAGCGGCATCCCCCTGGAGCCGCTGTACACCGGCAAGGCCTTGCTGGCCCTCAAGCAACAGGTCGAAGCCGGGCGGTTTGCCGCCGGCAGCCGGCTGGTCTTCGTCCATACCGGCGGCCTGCAGGGCCGCCGGGGTTTCGCCGTGCCGGCGCAGCCTTAGCCGCGCTTGGGCAGCATGCGTTGCAGGGTGTTGTCGCGCATAAAGTAGTGGTGATAGAGCCCGGCCACCGCATGCAGGCCGATCAGCCAGTAGCCGACGGTGCCCAGCAGTACGTGCCAGCCTTCGACCTGCTTGGCGAACTGTTTGTCTTCAGCCACCAGCAGCGGCAGGTCGATGCCGTAGAACATCACCTGATGGCCTTCGGCGCTGGTAATCAGCCAGCCGAGGATCGGCATGGCGATCATGAACAGGTACAGGGCCCAGTGCATCAGCCTGGCCAGGACCGTCTGCCAGCTCGGCGGGGTCGGCAGGATCTTCGGCGCCACCCCCAGGCTGCGGGCCAGCAGGCGCAGCCAGACCAGCACGAACACCGTCAGGCCGAGCATGAAGTGCGCTTCCTTGATCAGCGTTCGGCCACCGCTGCCCTTGGGGAAAATGCCGCGCAGTTCGATGCAGGCGTATACCGCGATCAACAACACCAGCATCAGCCAATGCAATGCAATCGACACCGTACTGTAACGGCTGTCGGAGTTCTTCCAGGGCATAGATCCTTCCTCGTTCATCAGGTCAGTTATCTCCGTTCTTAACGACGGAGTGCGGTAACTGTAATCCTGTTTCCGAGGCTCTGCCCGGGGCAAATGCGCGGTTTGAGCGGGTAGCGGAAAAAAAACGGCAGCCGCGGATCGGGCGGCCGTTGGGAGAGGCAAGTGGCCGATCAGCTGCTTTGCGGCATCTCGCCGTTGGCCAGGCGCTGGTTGATGTCGGCGATCACCTGCGGCAGGTCGCTGATGGTGTCGATCATGTAGTGCGGGCGCGAACCTTCGAATAACGCGTGGATGCGCTGGCGCTCGCTGGCCAGGGTGTCGCTGCCCAGGGCGCGATAACCTTCGTAGGTCAGCCCCAGGGCGTTGCCGGAGCAGATCAGGGCCACGGTCCACATGCCGGCGCGCCGCCCTTCGAGAATGCCCGGCACGGTGTCGTCGATCTTCACGCAGGCGGCGACATCGTCGATCCCCAGGGCGATCACGTTGGCCAAGGCCTGGGCCGGCCATGGGCGGCCGTTCGGCACTTCATCGGTGGCCACCACATGGTCGGCGACGTAGCCATGGGTCGCGGCCAGTTCCACCACCTTGTCCATGACCTGCTTCGGGTAGCCGGAGCAGGAGCCGATCTTTATGCCTTGCTGGCGCAGGGTGGCGATGGTTTCCAGGGCGCCGGGAATCAGCGCCGAATGTTCGGCGATCTTTTCGATCTGCAGCGGCATGAAGCGCTGGTAGATGGCGGTGACATCCTCATCGGTCGGGGTGCGGCCGAACACCTGACGATAACGCTCGGCAACCTGCGGCAGGTCGCACAGGGTGCGGATATGGTCCCACTTACCCATGCCCATCGGGCCGCGGGCTTCTTCGATGGAGACCTGCACATCGAACTCGGCGAAGGCTTCGACGAAGATCTGGGTCGGGGCGAAGGAGCCGAAGTCGACCACGGTGCCGGCCCAGTCGAGGATGGCGGCTTGCAGCTGGTTGGGGTTGTTGTAATGCATGTCTGGAAAACCCGTGTAGGAGCGAGCGTGCTCGCGAAAAAGTTGGGGGGCCGCGCCGTCTGTATCGCGAGCAAGCTCGCTCCTACAGGCCGTGTGGTGGTTGTAGTAATCAGATATCCAGCACTTGCATTTCCCGCAGCACATCGGCGATGGCCTGGACCGCGGTGCGCATCCCGGCCGGGTCGACATGGCCGATGCAGCCGACGCGGAAGGTTTCGACCTGGGTCAGCTTGCCGGGATAGAGGATGAAACCCTTGTCCTTGACCCGTTCGTAGAACTCCTTGAACTGGTAGCGCGGACCTTTCGGCGCGTGGAAGGTGACGATGATCGGCGCCTGGATCGCCGCCGGCAGGAAGCTGCGCAGGCCCAGTCGCGCCATGCCGTCGAGCAGCGCCTGGCAGTTGGCGGCATAACGCTGGTGGCGCGCCGGCAGGCCGCCTTCTTCGTGGTATTGCAGCAGCGCTTCGTGCAGCGCCGCGACCACATGGGTGGGCGGCGTGAAGCGCCATTGCCCGGTCTTGACCATGTAGCCGTGCTGGTCGTGCAGGTCCATGGCCAGCGAGTGCGAGTTGCCGGCGGCCGCGGCCAGGGCTTCCTTGCGGGCGAAGACGAAGCCCATGCCGGGGACGCCTTCCAGGCATTTGCCGGACGCGGCGATCAGCGCGTCGAACGGCACATGCCGGGCATCGATCGGCAGCGCGCCGAAGGAGCTCATGGCGTCGATGATCAGGCGCTTGCCATGCCCGGCCACGATCTGGGCGATCTCCGGCAGCGGGTTGAGGATGCCGGTACTGGTTTCGCAGTGGATCAGTGCCACATGGGTGATGGCGACGTCGGCTCGCAGCAGGCGATCGACGTCGGCGGCGCTGGTCGGCTGGTCCTCGGCGGTTTCGAAGGTGCTGAAGTCGCGGCCCAGCACTTCGCAGATCTTCGCCAGGCGCTTGCCGTAGGCGCCGTTGATCAGCACCAGCACCTTGCCGCCCCGTGGCACCAGAGTGCCGATGGCGGCTTCCACGGCGAAGGTGCCGCTGCCTTGCAGCGGTACGCAGTGGTGGCTGGCGGCGCCGTTGACGATGGCCAGCAACTGTTCGCAAAGGCTGGCGGTCAGCTGGTTGAAACGCTCATCCCAGGAACCCCAGTCCACCAGCATCGCCTGGCGGGTGCGGGCCGAGGTGGTCAAGGGGCCGGGGGTGAGCAGGATGGGCGTGGCAGTACTCAATTCGGGTGTCCTCGCAGAAGCGCTGTGGGATGCGCTTGGGATAAAAACTACGGGGCCTAAATTGCAGTTTGGCTCGTTATCAATCAAATTGTTTGTCGTTATGCCAGCCATAAGTGAGGTCGATAGATATGAACCTGTTCCAACTGCGCGCATTCGATGCCGTGGCCCGTGAAGGCAGCTTCACCCGGGCCGCGGCGCGGCTGTTCATCAGCCAGCCGGCGGTCACCGGGCATATCAAGGCGCTGGAGGAGCACTACCAGATCACCCTGCTGCGGCGTACCGCGCGCCGGGTCGAACTGACGGAAGAGGGCATCAGGCTGGCAGCGATCACCCGCGCTATGTTCGGTCTGGCCGAAGAGGCCCAGGCCATGCTCGAAGCCAACCGGCAACTGCTCACCGGGCGCCTGGAAGTGGCGGCGGACGGCCCGCACTTGGTGATGCCGATGCTCGCCAGCCTGCGCGAGCGCTATCCGGGGATTACCGTCAACCTGCGCCTGGGCAATGCCCAGGAAACCCTCTCTGCGCTGCTTTCGGAGCACGCCGATGTGGCGGTGCTGACCGAGGCCGAACCGCGCAAGGGCCTGCACCTGCAGAGCCTTGGCGAGTCGCGGATTTGCGCGCTGGTGCCGCAGGGCCATCCATGGCTGGCCGAACCCGAGGGCGTGCGGCTGGAGCGACTGGACCAGGTGATCATGGTCCTGCGCGAGCCCGGCTCGATTACCCGCCGCACCTTCGACCAGGCCTGCGCCCAGGCCGGGATCAACCCCAAGGTGCTGCTGGAGCTGGACAGCCGCGAGGCGGTGACCGAGGCGGTGGCGGCGCAGCTGGGGGTGGGTGTGGTGTCGTCACTGGAACTGAGCCCCGACCCGCGGGTGCGGGCGGTGCCGATCATCGGCGCGGGGCTGCTGAACCGGCACATGCTCGGCTGCCTGGAGCGGCGCCGGGAGTTGCGCTTGATCCAGGCGTTTCTGCAGCTGGCGCCGACGAACTGACGCGCGGATTGCCCTGAACCTGTCGCCGCTGCCGCAGGCTTGCGATCGATCTGGGCGGCATTCCGACAACGCGGGCGCACGATCTTGAGACCGCTGAAGGCCTTCGGCCTTATCGCAGCCTGCGGCAGCGGCTACAGGGGCATCCTGCTTTCGCGACCACTATTCAGGAAAGGTCGCCACGGGATCCGATGCGGGACAGGTGGTCGCGGATCTGACTTTTTGGTCGATTGGTGCCTTCAGGCCGTATAAACTTGCCCATCGCGTCGGCCACATCCAACTCGACGCCACAGATCAAAGAGAGTGAGTAATGGGCGCACAGTGGAAGGTTAAACACAAAGAAGCAGCAGCCAACGCCAAGGGCAAGATCTTCGGCAAGCTGGTCAAAGAGATCACCATTGCTGCCCGCAACGGCGCTGACGTCGCCACCAACGCACACCTGCGTCTGGTGGTGGAGCAGGCGAAAAAGGCCTCGATGCCCCGCGAGACCCTGGAGCGTGCAATCAAGAAAGGTTCGGGCCAGCTCGGCGAGACCGTGCAGTACCACCGCGTGACCTACGAAGGTTTCGCGCCGCACCAGGTGCCGCTGATCGTCGAATGCGTGACGGACAACATCAACCGCACCGTGGCGGAAATCCGCGTGGCCTTCCGCAAGGGCCAGCTGGGCGCTTCCGGTTCGGTGTCCTGGGACTTCAACCATGTCGGCATGATCGAAGCCGCGCCGGACAGCCCGGACGCCGATCCGGAACTGGCGGCCATCGAAGCCGGAGCCCAGGATTTCGAGCCGGGGGACGAGGGCGCGACCCTGTTCCTGACCGAGCCTGCCGACCTCGACGCGGTGCAGAAAGCCCTGCCCGAGCAAGGCTTCACCGTGCTCTCGGCCAAGCTCGGCTACCAGCCGAAGAACCCGGTCAGCGGCCTGTCCGACGAGCAGATGGCGGAAGTCGAAGCCTTCCTCGAAGGCCTGGACAACCATGACGACGTGCAGGATATGTTCGTCGGCCTGGCGGGTTGAGCCCGGCCCGGTGAATCGCGCTACCTGAGCGATTCTTGCGCCAGCCGGCAAGCTCCAGCAGGAGCGAGTTGGCTGGCGATGCTCTTCAAATCCCCCGCAACACCTCCCCGACTTCGGCAAATCCCGGCCGCGCCAGCACCTGCGGCTGACAGCAGTCGTTGACCAGCGCCGCCAGGCGTTCATGCTGCCGCGGGCTCAGGCCCGACTCGATCCTTGCCAGCAACTCTTCCAGCAGAATGCCGAAGGCCCGTACTTCGATGCGTTGCAGGGCCCGGGTTTCCCCGGTGTCGGCCAGCGCATGGAAGGATGCCGCGCCAAAATCCCCCAGCAGGCACTCGCCCTGTGGGTTCCACAGAATGTTATGGCCGTACAGGTCGCCGTGGGTGATGCCCTGGCGGTGCAGGTGCGCGCCGACCGAAGCGATGCCGCGGGCCATGCGCAAGGCTGCGTCGACGCTGAAGCGGGTGCTCTCGTCGTAGATGTCCCGGGTACAGGAGGCCAGGCTCGGCAAGGCCGCCAGGTTGCGGTAGCTCGGCTCGATCAACTGCATCACCAGGCCGTTCTGCCCTTCGGGATGATCGCTGATCCGGCCTTCGACCCGGATCAGGTTCGGGTGCCGGCCGGCGCTGATGCAGGCGTTCATTTCATGCAGCGGCGAGCCGTCGCTGGTCATGCTGCCCTTGTACAGCTTGACCGCCACCTCGCTTGGCGCTTGCCCGGGGGGCTGCCAGCGGGCCTGGTGAATCACTCCGGACGCGCCTTCGCCCAGGCGCTGCTGCACTTCCAGCTCGGCCCAGGGAATGCGTGCCACCGATTCCAGCGCCGCGGCGTCGGCCTCGGATTCCAGCGGGTTGCCGGCATAGGCCAGCCAGGTCAGGCGCGGCAGGCCAAGCAGGAAGGCCGGCAGTGCGCTGAGCCGGTTGGCGGCAATGCGGATCAGCTCCAACTGCTGGCATTGGCCGAGGCTCTGGGGCAACCGGGTCAGGCGGTTGCCGGAGAGCATCAACTTTTGCAGGTGCGGGCGCTGGCCCAGCTCGTCCGGCAGTTCCTCGATGCGGTTGTCGGTGAGGATCAGCCAGCGCAACAGCGGCGGCAGGGCGGCGGCGGGCACCCGCGCGATGCGGTTGGCCTTGAAGCCGACCATGCTCAGTTGCGCGCACTGGCCGACACAGGCCGGCATCTCGGTGAAGAGGTTATCGGAGCAGAACAGCACCCGCAGGCGGGTCAGGCGGTGCAAGTCGTCCGGCAGGCTGCTCAGGGCATTGCCGCTGAGGTTGAGGACTTCCAGCGAGTCCGCCAGGTCGAAGATTTCCCGGGGGAATTCGCTCAGCCCGCAAGACAGGTCCAGACGCTTGAGCCCGGTCAATTGGCCGGCTCGCAGTTGGGCAAGGGTATCCATGAACAGGTTCGACACTCAGGCAGGAGGAGGGCGCGTGGCCCTGGAAATGGCCGCCATGATAGCGGCGTGGAGTGGTGGGTGGCGACCGCCGGTTCAGCCCGGCGGCGTATCCGCGCTGATTTCCTGCAGCTGGCCCAGGCGGCTGCGGGTGCGCGCCAGGTCGATGGCGTTACCGCCCAGGCTTTCGCGCAGGGAGCGTTCACCGATCAGGGTCAGGTGTTTGTCCTGGTCGTACAGCACGTCGATCAGGTTGATAAAGCGTTGCTGCACGGCAATCGGGCATTCGCCCAGCTCGGGCAGCTCGTCGATGATCCAGTGGTCGAAGCGCCGGCTCAGCTCCAGGTAGTCCATGACCGCGGTCGGCTGTTCGCACAGGTCACTGAAGGCAAAACCCACGCTGTGTTGTTCGCACAACCGTACCTGGAGCTGACGCGCGCCGACCATCAGCGCCGAAGTCGGGCCGTTGCGCCGCGGCAGGCCCAGGCTCAGGCGCTGCTGCTCGCTGCCGGGCCACAGGTAACGACCCTGGGTGAACACCTGCTGCGAATGGCTGCGGGGCTGGCTGCGATAGTCGTGAGGGCCGCCGACCTCCATCACCTGCATGCGGCTGCCGATCAGGTCGATCACTGGCTTGAAGCGCGCGTGGTAGAGCGGGTTGGGCAGCAAGCCCTGGGGGGCGTAGTTGGAGGTCACCAGCAGCAGGATGCCGCGCTGGAACAGGGCCTTGAACAGCCGAGTGATCAGCATCGCGTCGCCGATGTCGTGGACATGGAACTCGTCGAAGCACAATACGCGGCAGTGGCTGAGCAGTTCGTCGAGGGTGGCCTCCAGGGCATCGGGCTGTTCGCGGTGACGGAACATGCCCTGGTGCAGTTGAGCGAAGAAATCGTGGAAGTGCAGGCGCTGTTTTTCCGCCAGCGGGATGGCGTGGAAGAAACCGTCCAGCAGCCAGCTCTTGCCCCGTCCCACCGCGCCATAAAGGTACAGGCTACGGCTGGCGTTTGGCTTGGCGTCTGGCTGGAGCAGGGCGTTGGCCTGCTGGGCCATGTAGTCGATCACCCGCTGCTGGCTGTGGCTGAGGGTGTAGCCCTGGTCGTGGGCCTTGTGCCGGAAATACTCGTGAATCACTCGGCCGTGGCTGGTGCTGGCGGCGGGCCGGGCGAAGGCCTTGCCGAAGAACGCGCGCAGCCTGGGCCAGCGCGATGGGCGTAGCGAGCGGTTTGGCGGTAAAGCGGCCAATGGTGTCACCCCGATGGTTCCAGGCCAGCTCCCCCCCTGGAACCGGCGCGGTAATTTAACCAATCCCCGGCCCGGCATCCAGCGCTGTCTGAAGGCGCTGATTGGTTCTACGAAAAGTTCTGGTCGGTACAGTTTTTTGCCCGTGTCACTGTGTTCGCCCCTGGTGCATCGGGCGCCCAGGGGGCTGTTTTATTGGCGGGCGGCTTGCCCCCGGCGCTGGCGATTTCCCCGGCGCTGACTAACCTGAGCTGTACCTACCGTTCCTCAAAAGGATTGAGGCGTTGAATGGCAAGCCGGTTTTTTGCAGTCATGAGCATGCTGCTCGCCGCGACAGCATCGGCCGTGGAACTCCAGGTGGAGGTCCGGGTCGACGTGCAGCGTGGCTGCCAGCTGGTGGGGCAGCAGCGCGACGCCGGCGTCGAGCAACTGGGCGTGCTGGATTTCGGCAGCAGCCCGCGTCTCGACAATCCCGCCGGCCCCCTCAGCGCGGCGTTGCTCGACACTCGCCTGCCCAGGCTCGAGTGCAACCCGGACACCCCTTATCAAGTGCGCGTCGATGGCGGGCAACACGGGGGCGTCGGCGAAGTGCGCTACCTGGCCGGCAGTGCCGAACACAGCAAGCCCATTCCCTATCGCCTGTACCAGGACGCGGCCCGGCGCATTCCGCTGCCGGTGAATGTGCCGGTGAGCGGCCGGGTGCCGGACTCGGGTTCGGTGGACCTGCCGTTGTACGGGCGGATCGAACCGCTGGCCGAGATCCCGCGGGTCAGCCGTTATTCCGATCTGCTGAAAGTGACGGTCACCTGGTAGTGGCCGTGAAGGAACCGTCCGGTGGATCCGGGCAGTACAGGGAGGTCGCCTCGCCGTGAGCGGTCAAGGGAGAGATCTGGGATGGATGCGGTATGACAAGTAGACGCTGGGCGCTGGCGGCCCTGGGTTCCCTGCTACTGCTGGCCGACCATGCGCAAGCGGCGATCAGCGGGCAGATACACGCGCGGCTGACCATCATCGCCGGCTGTGAAGTGACCAATGGCGCGACCCGCACGCCCGAGAATCCGGTCGACGACTTAGGCCTGCTGGATTTCGGCCAGCATGGCCCGACCTGGAGTGCGCCCCTGAGAGCCAATGTCAGCGGTAGCGGCAGTGGGCGCCTGGAGGTGGCCTGCAACCCTTCGGTGACCGGTTTCACCGTGACCATCGACGGCGGCCGCAATGGCGACGGCAGCACCCGGCGCCTGAGCAATGGTCGCCAGACCATTGCCTATCGGCTGTTCCTCGATGCCTCCGGCAGCGACAGCTACAGCATCGGTCAGCAACGCAATTTCGCCGTTACCAGTGGGGCCCAGGTACCGATCCCGGTGTTTGGCTCGGTGGTCGCGAATAGCCGGGCGCTGCCGGCAGGGGTCTACACCGACACCCTGACGGTGACGCTGGATTGGTAAACCCAAAGAGGACGAATGTCATGCACATGCTTGTATCCCGGATCGCCTTGTCGCTGCTTGGACTGGTCATGTTTTCCGTGGCCCAGGCCGCGACGGTCACCGGCCAGATCACGTCCAGCCTGATTCTCACCAGCAGTTGCCAGGTCAATGGCGCGGGCGGCAGCAGCGGCCTGAACTTCGGCGCCCTGAACTTCGGCACCAGCGACAGCCTGTTCACCCAGGCTACGGCCCAGGTACTCGGTGGCGGCGGCGGGGCCTTGTCGATCCTCTGCTCCAGTGGCACCAGCCCGGTGGTGACGGTCCGCGCGGGCACCCATGACGGCCAGTCCGCCGGCGGCACCCGGGCCCTGGCCGATGGTAGCGGCAACTTCGTGCCTTACGACTTGTACACCGACTCCGGGCACACGCAGCTCCTGGCCATCGACGATGCCATCAACCTGGCCACCAGCACCGGCGTGGCGCAGACCGTCAATATCTACGGCAAGGCGCTCGGCAAGGCTGGCCTGCCGGCGGGCACCTACACCGATACCGTCGCTGTCGAACTGACCTTCTGACGCCATGACCCGTCACGCTTGCGCAGCGCTGGTACTGCTCGGTGCCAGCAGCCTGCCGCTGCCCCTGGCGGCGGTGACCAGCCAGAGCTTCCAGGTCAGCGCCACGGTGGTCGCCGGGTGCCTGGTGGTGGGGGGCGTGAGCAATTACGGCAACCTGAACTTCGGCAGCCAGTCGGCGTTGTCCACCAGCACGCTGCAGGTCGCCCTGGCGAACAGTGTGCAACTGCAATGCACGCCGGGGGTGACCCTGAACATGAGCGTCGACGGCGGCCAGTACAACAGCAGCGGACGGCACATGCAGCTCGATGGCGGCAGTGCGCGGGTGGCTTATCAGCTGTTTCGCGACGCCGCGTTCAGCCAGAGCCTGGGCATCGGCCAGAGCGTGGCGGTGGCCTATAGCGACGCGAACAACATCAGCCTGCCGATCTACGGCCAGGTGCAATTACCGGGTAATCAGCCTGGGGGGACGTACAGCGATGTGCTGCAGGTGCAGCTGTCGTGGTGATGGAGCAAGACCATAAGGAGTAGCGGTATGTATTCGACTTCCCGGCGGTTGCAGGTCGTTGCTTGTGCCGTGCTGGCCATGGCGTTGCTGGGGGCGGTTCAGGCAAGGGCTGCCAGTTCGGTGCTGATCTGGCCGATCGACCCGGTGCTGGAGGCCGACCAGCAGGCCAGCGCGCTGTGGCTGGAAAACCGCGGCACGGAAACCGCGAACCTGCAGATCCGGGTCTTTGCCTGGAGCCAGAGCGGCTTCGAGGACCAGTACCAGAACCAGCGGGAGGTGATCGGCAGCCCGCCGGTGGCGAAGATCGCGCCCGGGCAGAGGCAACTGGTACGCCTGACCCGGACCCGCGAAGTCCCGCCCGGCCAGGAGCTGGCCTACCGGATCATCATCGATGAAATCCCCTTGGCGCAGCCGCCGATTGCCGAAGGCGAGGGCAAGACGGCGGCGGCCATCCGTTTCCAGATGCGCTATTCGGTGCCGCTGTTCGCCTACGGTGCCGGGCTCTGGAGCAAGGAAGACAGCACTCGCCAACGTGATCCGAAAAGCGCCGGCGTGCCCGAGCTGAGCTGGCGCAAGGTGGTGGTGGATGGCCGCAATTACGTCGAGGTACGCAACCAGGGCGCGGTGCATGCGCGCCTGACCGACGTGGCGCTCAAGCAGGCGGGGCAGACCCGGCCGCTGGTGGAAGGGCTGCTGGGCTACGTGCTGCCGGGGGCAATCATGCGTTGGCCGGTGCCCGCCGCGCCAACCGCGGACGCGGCGTTGCAGGTGCGGGTCAATGGCGCGCCGCAGGTGCAGAACGTTGCGCCGGCCCGCTGAGGCCATCTACCGCTGCGGGCAGACAAGGGTGCGGGGCTGTCCGGCGATCGGCGATTCAGGCTGACCGGTAGCGGCAGTCACTGCAAGCCATGGAAGAAAGGTGTCCATCGATGGGCGTAACGCTTCAATGAACCTCGGCGCGGCTCGTCGTTTCTGGCGCCCGGGGTGGGCGGTGAGCGGGCTGTGTTGCTGGGTGTTCGCCTCCGGCAGCCCGGGTGGCGAACTGCCGCCGCCGCCCAGCGGCATGGAAGCGATCAGCGATGCCCAGTTGTTTCTGGAACTGGTGGTCAATCAGATGAATACCGGGCGAGTGATCGCCGTCGAGCAACGTGCCGGACGCCTGTTCGTGCCGGCCCAGGCCCTGCGGGAAAGCGGGATGAAATTGCCCGACGGGCTCGACGCCCAGGTCGCCCTCGACAGCCTGCAAGGGCTGCACAGCGACTACGACAGCCAGGGCCAGCGGCTGTTGCTGGAGGTGCCGCCGGACTGGCTGCCGGAGCAGTTGATCGGCAGCCGCCAGGCCTATCCACGAACCCCGGCGCTGAGCAGTTTCGGCGCCTTGCTCAATTACGATCTGTACCTCAACGACACCGACGATGCCGGCACCTACCTGGCGGCCTGGAACGAGGTGCGGCTGTTCGACGGCTGGGGCACCCTGTCCAATACCGGCCAGTACCGGCGGACCTTTTCCGGCCTGGGCGAGGGCACGCTGAACAACGGCTACCGGCGCTATGACACCACCTGGCGTTACTCCGACGACGAGCGTTTGCTGACCTACGAGGCCGGCGACCTGGTCAGCGGCGCCTTGCCCTGGAGCAACTCGGTGCGCCTGGGCGGCGTGCAACTGTCGCGCGATTTTGCCGTGCGCCCGGACCTGGTGACCTATCCCTTGCCGCAGTTCGCCGGGGAGGCGGCGGTGCCGTCCTCGGTGGACCTGTTTATCAACGGCTACAAGTCCAGCAGCGCCGACCTGCAGCCGGGGCCCTACACCCTGACCAATATCCCGTTCATCAACGGTGCCGGCGAAGCCGTGGTGGTGACCACCGATGCCCTGGGGCGACAGGTGTCCACCACCGTGCCGTTCTATGTCACCAGCAGCCTGCTGCAAAAAGGCCTGAGCGATTTCTCGGTGGCCGCCGGGACCCTGCGCCGCGACTACACGCTGCGGGATTTCAGCTACGGCCCCGGCGTCACTTCCGGCAGCCTGCGCTACGGCCTGAGCGACAACCTGACCCTGGAAGGCCACGCCGAGGCGGCGCAGTCCCTGACCCTCGGCGGTTTCGGTGGCAACCTGCGCCTGGGCAACTTCGGCGTGCTCAACAGCGCCATCAGCCAGAGCCGCTTCGACGGCCAGGGCGGGCAGCAGGTCAGCCTCGGTTATCAGTACAGCAGCCAGCGCTACAGCCTGTCCTACCAGCGCATGCAGCGCCGCGACGGCTACGCCGACCTGACGGTGGTGGACAGCCCCTACGCCAGCCTCAGCCAGCGCAGCGAACAGCTGACACTGAGCCTCAACCTCGAGCGCTACGGCAGCCTCGGCGCCGGCTATTTCGATGTGCGCGCCGCGGACGATTCGCGCACCCGCCTGCTCAACCTGACCTGGAGCAAGCCGCTGTGGCGCAGCAGCAGTTTCTACCTGTCGGCCAACCGCGAGATCGGCGACAGCAACTGGGCGGTTCAGGCCCAACTGGTGATTCCGTTCGACCTCCACGGCAGCCTGAGCCTGAGCAGCGAGCGCAGCAAGGACGGGCAGGACCGGCAGCGGGTCAACTACAGCCGGGCGGTGCCCAGCGAAGGGGGCGTCGGCTTCAATCTCGGTTATGCCCAGGGCGATGCGCCGGCCTACCGCCAGGCCGACCTGACTTGGCGTTTGCAGTCGGTGCAATTGCAGGCCGGGGTCTATGGTTCCAGCGAGGCCGAAACCCGCTGGGCCGATGCCAGCGGTTCGCTGGTGTGGATGGACCGCCAGGTGTTCGCCGCCAACCGCATCGACGACGCCTTCGTGGTGGTCAGCACCGACGGCTACCGGGATATTCCGGTGCGCTATGAAAACCAGCTGGTGGGACGCACCGATAAGAACGGCCATCTGCTGGTGCCCTGGAGCAGCGCCTATTACCGCGGCAAATACGAGATCGACCCGCTGAACCTGCCGGCCAACGTGCAGAGCCCGCTGGTCGAACAGCGGGTCGCGGTGCGTCGCGGTAGTGGCTATCTGGTGGCGTTCCCCTTGACCCGCATCGTCGCCGCCAGCGTGGTCCTGGTGGACGCCCGGCACCAGGAGCTGCCCCTGGGCAGCCTGGTGACCCACGAGCAGAGCGGCGCCCAGGCAGTGGTGGGCTGGGATGGCCTGGTGTACCTGGAAAACCTGGCGCCGAACAACAGCCTGCGGGTCAGCCTGGCCGACGGCAGCAGTTGCCAGGTGAGCTTTACCCTGGAGCCGGAGCAGGAACAGGTGCCGTTGATCGGGCCTTTGGTGTGTCAGTGAGGATTCATGAACGGAATCGGGAGGCGGTGAACATGGACAGGTTGCGTGGCTATTGGGGCCAGGGGCTGTTGCTGATGGCGCTGCTGTCGCCGGGGGCGGTCCAGGCCCTGTGCTCGGTGGTCAGTACCTCGCCAGCGAGTTTCGGCACCCTCAGCTCGATCCTGGTGCGCACCACCTCGCAGTCCGCTTCCAGCACCAACGCCGGCCTGGCCTGTACCGGCTCGCTGGCGACCCTGATGGCCAGCAACGACCATTTCTACGCCACCATCACCTCCTCGCAGAGCGGGCTATTGGGCCCCACCGGCGATGTCATCGGCTATACCATCTACGGCGACAACAGCACCAACTACCCCATCAACCGCGGCGTGCAGTTCGACTTCGCGCGCAACTCCATCGTCGATGCCCTGGGGCTGCTGGGCAGCCCGACCGTGGCCAAGGCCATTCCGGTCTACCTGGGTAGCATCACCGGCAGCAACGTCGCCGCCGGCATCTACACCGAGACTTTGAGCATCGCCTGGAGTTGGAACTATTGCGCGGGGATCGGTGCCCTGGGCGTCTGCCTGGGGCGTGATATCGGCAGCGGCGTCGCCAGCCTGACGGTCAACCTGACGGTGGCCAACGATTGCGTGATCACCGCGCCCAATATCAGTTTCGGCAGTGCGCCGGTGATCAGCGCCTTCGCCACCGTCAGCGGGCAGACCATCAACCTCGCCTGTACCAAGGGCAGTGCCTACACCGTGGGCCTGGACGATGGCCAGCATGCCGTCAGCGTCGGCGGGCGGCGGCGGATGATCTCGGGGAGCAACTACCTGGCCTACGACATCTTCAAGAGTGCCGGCACCACCCGCTGGGGCAGCGTGGGCGCGGCGCGGCGGGCCAGTTCCGATGCCGAGGTGAATCCGGGCAACGGCCTGGGCACCGGCAGCCAGGTGTTCAACTACAACGCCCGGATCTATACCGACCAGGCCACGCCGCCGGCGGGGACCTATATCGACAACGTGGTGCTGGATGTGGGGTTCTAGGTGGGGAGAGCGGTTGCTGACGCTGGGTGCCGGTACGAGCGATGGGGGCGGAGGATTACCGTCCATATCGTGTCGGTCTCAGGCCGGTGGTGACCTGGATATCCTGCGGCCGCTGCGCTGCCGATCGCAGGCTGCGCCAGCGGCTACAGGGGGGAGCGGCTCTCGGGATAAAGAGGTAGCCGCTGCCGCAGGCTGCGATAGGTCCGAAGGACCTTTGGCGGTTTCAAGGCTGGCCCACGGGGGCGGGCGCTGTGGCTCAGAACTTCTGGGTGTCCTGCAGCCGCTGCGCCACCGCCGAACCACTGGGGCTGACCATGGCGTAGTTGTAGCCGCTGTCGGACCAGTAGTCGGCCTGCAGTTCGCCATCGTTGCGGCTGCCCCGGGGCAGTAAGTAGTTCTTCGGTCCTGGCGGGCGGATATAGAAACTGATCCTGTGCCCGCCCTGGTCCTCGTACAACACCATCGCCGCCGGCCCTTGATCGGTGCTCAGCAGGCGCCCGCTGACCGCCTGGAAGCCGGACTCGCGCAGGTCCGGCAGGCGCTCGGCCTGGGTGAAGTAGCGGTCGAGCCAGGCCTGCATGGCGCCGTTGCCCTGGACCTTGAGGTCGGCCGGGAGGACGCCTTGCTGGGCAAACAGGCGGTAGGCCTGCAGGGCGTCGGTCATCGGCAGCGGGGCGCTGGCCAGGGTCATTTCCCGGGCCTGCCAGCCACTCAGGCCGCCGACGCCGAGGGCGATCAACAGCAGCGCGGCGCTGGCCAGGTGGCGGCGCGACTGGCGCTTGAGGCGCTGGCGAATCAGCGCCGGGTCGAGGTCGGGGTTGGCCGGTTGTTGCAGGGCGCCGCCGAGGGCCGCGCGCAACTGCTGGGCGTCCTGTTGCCAGGCCTGGACCTGGGCGGCGAGCTGCGGGTGGCTGCTCAGGTAGGTTTCCAGCAGGCGTCGGTCGCTCTCGTTGAGCCGATGATCGACGTAGGCGTGCAGGTCGCGTTCGCTGGGGGGCAGGCTGATCATTTGAGTATCCGCAAAGAAGGGCTGCTGATTTCGCCGTCGCTGAGCTGGCGCAGGGCCTGGCGCGCCCGGGACAGGCGAGACATCACGGTGCCGGTGGGTACGTCGAGGATGGTGGCGACTTCCTTGTAGCTCAGGCCTTCCACCGAGACCCAGAGCAGTAGCGCGCGCTGTTCGGCGGGCAGGCGGTCGAAGGCTTCCAGGGTCGATTGCGCGACCACGCTGCGCTCCACCGAAGGCTGGGCGTCGTCACGCCCGGTGAAGAATTCCAGCATGCGTGCATAACGCCGGGAGCGGCGGTGCGCGTCGAGAAACTGCCGGTAGAGAATGGCGAACAGCCAGGCCCGCAGATCGCCCTCGGGGCGTTTTTCGCCCCAGCTCGACAGCGCCCGTTCCAGGCTCGCCTGCACCAGGTCGTCGGCGCTGCTGGGCTGACGGCTCAGGGACAGGGCGAAGCGCCGCAACCGGGGGATGATTTCACGCAGCTGTTCGTCGATATCGTTCATGGGTTCCTGCAGGTTGTTGGCCAGTCGCTACGCTTGCAACAGCGTGCTTGCAACAGCCAGACGCCTGGTCGTGCAGGTTATTCCCGTGCCGGAAAAATAAATAGCGGGCCAGGGAATAACCGCTGCCGGGGTTCGTCTGACCTGTCCTTTCCACCTGTGGCCGCGGCCCTGGAGATATTCATGGTAGATCGTCCATCACCCCCTGATCGTCCGCCCTTGAGCGCGGCCAGCCTGAGCCTGCGTCTGGGCGGGATCGCCCTGGTGGTCGCGGCCCTGGCCGGCGCCATGGCTTATGTAAACGGCACTTTCGATCCGCAGCGCCTGACCCCCAAGGCCCTGGTGGATGTGCTGGAGAAAAACAACGGCGTGCATCCGGGCTTTCGCCGCAACCATGCCAAGGGCGTGTGCGTGGCCGGTTATTTCGAGAGCAGTGGCGAGGCCCGCAGCTATTCCAGCGCCCAGGTGTTCAACGAAGCGCGGACCCCGGTGGTCGGGCGTTTCGCCTTGCCCCCCGGCAATCCCTATGCGCCTGACAGCAGCGTGCCGATCCGCAGCCTGGCCCTGCGTTTCACCCAGGCCAACGGCCAGCAGTGGCGCACCGGGATGAACAGCATGCCGGTGTTCCCGGTGGGCACCCCCGAGGCGTTTTACCAGTTGCAGCAAGCCAGTGCGCCAGACCCGGCGACCGGCAAGCCGAACCCGGCCAGCGTGCCGGCGTTTTTCGCCGCCCACCCCGAAGCCATGCCGTTCCTGCAATGGATCAAGGGCGCCAAGCCCTCGGCCAGCTATGCCACCGAAACCTACAACGGCATCAACGCGTTTTACCTGGTGAGCGCCAGCGGGCAACGCCAGGCCGTGCGTTGGGGCGTGGTGCCGCTGACCCAGGACGCGCCCGGCGCGGTGGCGCCGCAAGGCAACGACTTCCTGGAAAAAGACCTGGTGCAGCGCCTGGCCGCGGGGCCGTTGCGCTGGCGCTTGAACATCACCCTGGCCAACCCGGGCGACCCGACCGACGACGCCAGCAAGGCCTGGCCCAGCGAGCGCAAGGTGCTGAATGCCGGGACCCTGGTGCTGGAGCGCAGCCAACCGCAGAACGATGGCGAATGCCGCGACATCAACTACGACCCGCTGGTGTTGCCGAGCGGCATTGCCGCCTCCGACGACCCGCTGCTGGCGGCCCGTTCGGCGGCCTACGCCAGTTCTTATCTGCGCCGTACCAGTGAAGTCGACCAATTGCCCCGCGCTGCCCAGGAGCCCCGCCCATGAGTGCCCAACCGAACCACTTCGCGCCATTGGCGCGCCTGCTGCACTGGCTGATGGCGCTGATGATCATTGCCATGTTGTTTATCGGCGCCGGCATGGTGGCCTCGGTGTCCGAGCGTCACCAATGGCTGATCCACCTGCACAAGCCGCTGGGCATTGCCATTCTGCTGCTGGTGATCGTGCGTTTGGTCGTGCGCTTTTCCACCCGGCAACCGCCGTTGCCGGCGGACCTGCCGGGCTGGCAGGCGTTGGCGGCCAAGGCCTCCCATGTGCTGCTGTACGCGCTGATGCTGGTCCTGCCGCTGCTGGGCTGGGCGATGATTTCGGCGGCGGGCGACCCGGTGATGCTCGGCAGTTCGCTGCAGTTGCCGGCGATCCTGCCGGCCAATGCCCAGCTGTTCGCTTGTTTGCGCAAGGCTCACGGCTTTCTCGCCTACCTGCTGTTTTTGACGGTGTTGCTGCATCTGGCGGCGGCGCTGTTCCATGGCTGGGTGCGCCGCGACGGGGTGCTGGAGAGCATGCTGCGCGGCAAGGAATGAGGTAATGGAGTCGTCGAGGTTTATCGCGAGCGAGCTCCTACAGGGATTTGCATAACCCTTGCAGGGGCAAGCTCGCGAAGCCCCGTCCCCGCTATTCAACCGGCACACACCAGAGCTTTGCGCGGGTTCAGGCTCCACAGCCAGTACAGCAGCGCCACGCCATTGATCGCGGCGCCCAGCAGGCACACCCCGGTCCAGCCCGCCCAGGCGTACATGGCCGTGGCGCCGATCGAGCCGCTGGCGCTGCCGATCGAATAGAACAGCATGTAGCCCGCGGCCAGGCGGCTCTGGGCCTCGGGGCGGGTGCTGTAGATCAGGCTCTGGCTGGTGACATGCACCGCCTGCAAACCCAGGTCGAAGACGATCACCCCCAGCAACAGGGCCCAGAGCGACGACTGGGTGTAGGCGATAGGCAACCAGGCGGCCAGCATCAGGCTCAGCGCCAGGCCGCTGGTCCACTGGCCCAGGCCACGGTCGGCCAGGCGTCCGGCGCGCGAGGCGCCCAGGGCCCCGGCCGCCCCGGCGAGGCCGAACAGGCCGATCTCGGTATGGGACAACGACAGCGGCGGGGCGCTCAGGGGCAGCACCAGCGGGGTCCACAACACGGTGCTGGCGCCGAAGATCAGCAGCGCCAGCACCGCCCGGTCGCGCAGGATCTTTTCTTCGCGAAACAGGCCGAACAGCGAGCGGATCAGCTGGCCGTAGCTGTGCAGCGCCGCCGGTTGCTCGACCTTGGGCAGTACCCGCCACAACAGCAGCGCCATGACCAGGGTCAGCCCGGCCGACAGCAGGTACACCGAACGCCAGCCGGCCAGGTCGGCCATGGTGCCCGACACCGTGCGCGCCAGCAGGATCCCGAGCACGATGCCGCTGGTCACGCTGCCCACCACCCGGCCACGTTCGCCCGGCGCGGCCAGGTTCGCGGCATAGGCCACCAGCACCTGGGTCACCACCGCGAGCAGCCCGGTCAGGGCCATGCCCAGCAACAGCCAGGTGCTGTCCGCGGCGAGCGCCACCATCAACAGGGCGGCGACCGACAAGCTCATCTGGCCGACGATCAGGCGCCGCCGGTTCAGCAGGTCGCCCAGCGGCACCAGGAACAGTAGGCCGAGGCCGTAGCCAACCTGGGTCAGGGTAATGACCAGGCCGATGGTCGCCGACGGCATGCCCAGGCTGTGGGCCATGGCGTCGAGCAGGGGTTGGGCGTAATAGACATTGCCCACCGCCAGCCCGCAGGCAATGGCAAAGAGCAGCACCACCGACGCCGGAATGGTGGCGGATGGCAGAGGGGCGATGGCAGCGGTCATGCTCGGCTCCGTGAGTTCTGGTTTCGTTATGAAACCAGTTGTACGGTAGAGAGGCTGGTTTTATATTGCAACCACTTTCCTGTCGCGAGTCTGCATCATGGTCAAACGCACAAGCCTGGAGGGCGCCGAATGCCCGGTGGCCCGTTCGCTGGACGCTATCGGCGACTGGTGGTCGCTGCTGATCATTCGCGATGCCTTCGACGGCATCCGCCGCTTCAGCGAGTTCCAGCGCAACCTGGGGATGGCCAAGAACATCCTCGCCGCCCGCCTGCGCACCCTGGTGGCCCATGGCATCTTCGAGGTGCTACCGGCGTCGGATGGCAGTGCCTATCAGGAGTACGTGCTGACGCAGAAGGGCAACGGCCTGTTCAACCTGATCATCGGTTTGCGGCAGTGGGGCGAGGCGTATTTCTATGAGCCGGGGGAGGCGCATTCGCTGATGGTCGACCGCGAGCAGGGGCAGCCGCTGCGACCGCTGGAATTGCGCTCGGCGGACGGGCGCCTGCTCGGGCCCGAGGATTGCCGGCGGGTGCCGGTGCAATAGACGCTGGCCGCGGTTCGAGCCGCGGCCAGCGCAGCAGGATCAGCGCAGGATGCCGACCATGTCGGCCACGGTGCTGAGGACGTCCTTGCCCAGTTGCATCGAGCGTTTGCCCGACCAGCCGGTGAGCGGGTTGGGGTTGTCGTCGTGGTCCTTGAACGGCATTTCCAGGGTCAGCGACAGGCAGTCGAACTTCTCGCCGACGCTGTTGCAGGCCAGGGTCATGTTGGCTTCGCCGGGCTTGTCCCTGGTGTAGCCGTGGGTGGTCTGGAAGTCCCGGGTCTTGTGTTTCAGGTGGCTGCGGAAATGCTCCTCGAGCTTGGCCAGGCGCGGTGTGTAGCCCGGGTTGCCTTCACAGCCGGCGGTGAACACGTGGGGGATTTCTTCGTCGCCGTGCACGTCGAGGAACAGGTCGACACCGTACTGCTCCATCTGCTGCTGGACGAACAGCACTTCCGGGCTGAGCTCCTGGCTGGCGCTCTGCCAGGCGCGGTTCAGGTCCTGGCCCATGGCGTTGGTGCGCAAATGACCGTGGAAAGCGCCGTCGGGGTTCATGTTCGGCACCAGGTACAGATCGGCGCTGGCCAGCAGCCTGTTCAGCTCGGCATCGTCACGGTGCTGCAGGCGTTCGATCACGCCCTCCATGAACCATTCGGCCATATGCTCGCCAGGGTGCTGCTGGGCGATGATCCAGACCTTGCGCCGGCCTTCGCCGCCCTTGCCTTTGCGCAGCAGCTGGATGTCACGACCCTCGACGCTTTTGCCGGTGGCCAGCAGTTCGGCGCCGGCCTTGGTCAGTGCCTGATCGATCAGCCAGTCGTGCCGACCGCGGCTGTAGGGTTCGAAGTAGGCGAACCAGGCGTGGGTCTGGGTGGCTTCCAGGCAGAAGCGCAGGGTGTCGCCTTCAAAAATCGTCGGTACGCGGAACCAGTTGACGTGATCGTAGGAGGCCACCGCCTGGTAGCCGCTCCAAGCCTTGTTGTACGAGGATTTGCTGGCATTGCTCAGGCGGAACCAGTGTTCCTGGCCGACATGCAGGCCGCTGGCCTTGAAGTGGAACCACTGGAAATGCGCGCTGCGGGTGTCGGGCTTGATGGCCAGCAGGACTTGCGAGGGGTTGCTGGCATCCAGTACTTCGATATTGCCGCTGTCGAAATTGGCAGAGATTTGAAACGAGCTTTGGGCCACGGTCATGATTCCTGAGCAGGATTTTTATGGCCGTTACTTTAGCAAGGCGGGGAGTTGCAGGGGGCAATTTCGGCGGGAGAGGGGGGCGTCGTCCTTGACGCGAAAGCAGCTTAGAAGCTATGCGATTGATTCTCAAGCGCTGTTTTTGCATTTGCGAGCCGTTGCGGCGGGCGTCGGCTTGCAATGAGGCATTCTTTTGCTATCATCGCCGCCAATTTAGCGGTACCCAGTCTTCATTAGCCTGAAGCCAAGCCAGAAAAACTGGCAGAAAAAAAAGACCCGGCAAAAAGCCGGGTCAAAAACCGTGATTAGCCTGATGAGGAGATAATCCAGGAGTCCGACCTAAGGTCTCTTGGGTTATCGACTGATCTCGCGACCAGTTGCTTGCAATAATAATCATTATCATTTGCAAATCAAATGTTTTTCCCCGCCTTTTAGAAAATAATTTCCTGCCCCTGTTGCCAGCCTTGTTCATCGGCCGGATCGGCCGTGGGCGAATTCTGCCGCCGCGCTCATTCCGGGCGATGGCTGTCCAGCGAGCGATCCACCAGCGCCTTGGCCATGTCGATCATGTGCACCACGGAAAACGCCAGGTCCCGCCGGGTACCCCGCAGGTGGTCGGCAGCCTCGTAGGCACTGGCCGCCGCGCAACGCAGCAGGTCGGAAGCGTGGATCATCGCTTCCTCGCTGCTGATGCTGTGTTTGACCTCGAAGAACTTCTCGTCGATCGACGCATCTGCAATAGCCGGTTTCAAGTAGTAGTCCATGGCCCGGCGGGCGGCCTCGCTGTCCTTGAGGGCGTTGAAGCCGACATCGGTTTCCAGTTCCGGTGCATCTTTGCTGGTTGTGCTCATGAGCGGTTCCATCCTTTGACGTGGAATAAGAGGGTCTGAGGAATGGTAATACTTAATGTATTTGTGACTAGGTTTCAAATACTACAACTTGTGTGTTGAGGGCCGAAATACACAACGTATTGTTCCGCTCCATGGACAAATGGATCGAGTTGGTTAAATCCAACATGAAGGACCGCAAGGTCACGCAAGAAAAGCTCGCGGAGCGCCTGGGTATGTCCCAGGGCGGCATCGGTCATTGGCTGAGCAAACGGCGCCAGCCGAAGATCGAAGACATGAACCGGGTGCTGGAAGAAATCGGCCTGGGTTTTCTTGAAGTCGCGCTGGTGATCCGCGAAAAACCACAGGTGGATGACGAGGGCCAACTGCTGCTGGAAGGGCCGTCGTTGGTGCAGAAGTACAACCCGTACTTCCGCTACCCGGTCAGCGACTGGCGGGGCGTTGGCGAGGTGCGCGAGGCCGGTGGCGCGGGCTACGCCAGCGAGCGTTACGAGCTCTCCGACTACCAGGCCGAAGGCTCGGCTTTCTGGCTGGTCGTGGTGGGCGACGCGATGATTGCCCCGAGCGGCCTGAGCATCGCCCAGGACATGTTGATCCTGGTGGACCCGGCGGTGGAGGCGGTTCCCGGCAAGCTGGTGATCGTGCAATGCCCGGGCAGCACCGAAGCGATTTTCCGCAAGCTGGTGGAGGAGGGTGGGCAGCGTTATCTGGTGCCGCTGAATCCGACTTACCCGAAGGCGCTTTACAGCGATGATTGTCGGATTATTGGTGTCGTGGTGCAGGCTACCGCTAAATTCTGACGTAAAAATACGATCGTTCCCGCAAGGCTGCGGGAACGATCTTCTGCCTCAGGAGCTTATTCCAGCTCCACCAGGGCACTTCCCTCACTGACCATTTCGCCTTCCTGGCAATACAGCGCCTTGACCACCCCGGCTTGCGGTGCGCGGATGCTGTGTTCCATCTTCATCGCTTCCAGGACCAGCAGTTGCGCGCCGGCTTCGACACTCTGCCCGGCTTGCACCAGAACCCGCACGATGCTGCCGTTCATGGGCGCGGTCAGGCCGCCCTGGTGGCTGTGGCTGGCCTCCACCGCGGCAATTGGGTCATAGGCCGTGACCCGGTGCATCTCGCCCTGCCACTGCAGATACAGGCTGTCGCCCTGGCGAATCGCCCGGTGCTGCTGGCGCAGCCCCTTGTGTTCGATCGACAGCTGCTCGCCGTGCAAGGCCATGGCCGCGTTGTGGGGGTCCAGCTTGATCGCCCGGTCCTGGCCCTCGCAGTCGAGGTGCAGCACGGTTTCCCGCGGCAGGCCGATGCGCAGGCCGCTGGCCTTGGCCCAGGGGGAATGGCGGTCGTCGGCGCGCGTCTGATCCGGCTGGCTCTGGGCGAACGCCTGGGCGGCGGCCTGCCAGAACTCGTCGCTCAAGGCGCTGGCCGGTGGCAGCAACTGATCCTGATAGCGCGGGATAAAGCCGGTATCCAGCTCGGCGGCGGCGAAGGCCGGATGGGCGATGATGCGCCGCAGGAACGCCAGGTTGGTCTTCAGCCCACCGATGGCGAACTCGTCGAGCATGGCCAGCAGGCGCAAACGCGCCTGTTCGCGGTTTTCGCCCCAGGCAATCAACTTGCCGAGCATCGGGTCGTAGAACGGTGACACGCTGTCGCCTTGCTCGACGCCGCTGTCGACCCGACGTCCAGGACCCGCCGCCGATTCGCGGTACAGCGCCAGGCGCCCGGTGGCCGGGAGGAAGTCGTTGCCCGGGTCCTCGGCGTACAGCCGCACTTCGATCGCGTGCCCGATCAGCGGCACCTGATCCTGGGTGATTGGCAGCGCTTCGCCCTGGGCCACGCGGATTTGCCAGGCCACCAGGTCCAGCCCAGTGATGGCTTCGGTGACCGGGTGCTCCACTTGCAGGCGGGTGTTCATTTCCATGAAGAAGAATTCGCCGCGCGAATCCAGCAGGAACTCCACGGTGCCGGCGCCGACGTAACCGATGGCCTGCGCCGCGCGCACCGCGGCTTCGCCCATGGCCTTGCGCTGCTCGACGCTCAGGCCGGGGGCCGGGGCTTCTTCGACGACTTTCTGGTGGCGCCGCTGGATCGAGCAGTCGCGCTCGTTGAGGTACAGGCAGTTGCCGTGCTGGTCGGCGAACACCTGGATCTCCACATGGCGCGGCTTGAGCACGTACTTTTCCACCAGCATCCGCGAATCGCCGAAGGACGACTGCGCCTCACGCTGGGCCGAGGCCAGGGCTTCGGCCAGTTGGCTGACGTCCTCCACCACTTTCATGCCCTTGCCGCCACCGCCGGCGGTGGCCTTGAGCAGCACCGGGTAGCCGATGCGTTTGGCGGCGACGCGGAAGGTTTCCAGGTCCTGGGCTTCGCCGTGGTAACCGGGGACCAGGGGCACGCCGGCGGTTTCCATCAGTGCCTTGGCCGCCGATTTGCTGCCCATGGCGTCGATGGCCGACGCCGGCGGGCCGAGGAAGATCAGGCCGGCGGCTTCGATGGCGCGGGCGAAGCCGGCGTTCTCCGAGAGAAAACCGTAGCCCGGGTGAATCGCCTGGGCGCCGCTGGCCTTGGCGGCGGCGATCAGTTTGTCGATCTGCAGGTAGCTGTCGGCGGCCTTGCTGCCGCCCAGGTCGATGCGCAGGTCGGCTTCGCGGCTGTGGCGGGCGTCACGGTCGGTGGCGCTGTGCACGGCCACGGTGGTCAGGCCCAGGGCCTTGGCGGTGCGCATCACGCGGCAGGCGATCTCGCCGCGGTTGGCCACCAGCAGGGTGGTCAGGACAGGGGCGCTCATTAACGCGACTCCTTGGTGATCTTGTCGGGCTGCCAGCTGGGCGAGCGCTTTTGCAGAAAGGCGCGCAGGCCTTCCTGGCCTTCGGGGCTGACGCGGATGCGGGCAATGGCGTTTTCGCAGTAGCGGCGCAGGGCCGGGGTCAGGGCGCCGTTGCCGACTTCGCGCAGCAGGTCCTTGCTGGCGCGCATGGCGCACGGGCTGTTGAGCAGCAGGTTGTCGATCCACGACGCCACTTGTTGTTCCAGCTCGGTCGCCGGGTAGCTTTCCGCCAGCAGGCCGATTTCCCGGGCCCGCTGGCCGCTGAAACGCTCGGCGGTCAGGGCGTAGCGGCGCGCCGCGCGTTCGCCGATGGCTTGCACCACGAATGGGCTGATCACTGCCGGGGCCAGGCCGATGCGTACTTCCGAGAGGCAGAACTGCGCATCGTCGGCACCGATGGCCATGTCGCAGCAACTGATCAGGCCCAGGGCGCCGCCAAAGGCCGCGCCTTGCACCACGGCCAGGGTCGGGATCTTCAGCTTGGCCAGGTTGTACATCAGCTCGGCCAGCTCGCGGGCGTCGTCGAGGTTGGTGTGGTAGTCGAGTTCAGCCGACTGCTGCATCCAGGCCAGGTCGGCGCCGGCGCTGAAATGTTTGCCGCGGCCGCGCACCAGCAAGAAACGCAGGGCCGGATCGCTTTGTACCTGATCCAGGGCGAGGATCAGCTCGCGGATCATTTCGGCGTTGAAGGCGTTGTTCTTTTCCTCGCGGCTGAGCCACAGGGTGGCGAAACCACGCGGGTCCTTCAGCAGTTCCAGGGTGTTGAAGTCGTTCATGTCGGTTTCGCTCCGGGTCACATGCGGAACACGCCGAAGCGGCTCTGTTCGATAGGGGCGTTGAGGGACGCGGACAAGGCCAGCGCCAGGACGTCGCGGGTCTGCGCCGGGTCGATGACGCCGTCGTCCCACAGCCGGGCGCTGGAGTAATACGGATGGCCCTGGTGTTCGTACTGGTCGAGGATCGGCTGCTTGATCTCGGCTTCCTGGGTGGCGCTGAATGGCTGCCCGCCGCGTTCGGCCTGCTCGCGCTTGACCTGCACCAGCACCCCGGCGGCCTGCTCGGCGCCCATCACGCCGATCCGCGCGTTGGGCCACATCCACAGGAAACGTGGGTCGTAGGCGCGGCCGCACATGCCATAGTTGCCGGCGCCGAAGCTGCCGCCGATGATCACCGTGAACTTCGGCACCTTGGCGCAGGCCACCGCGGTCACCAGCTTGGCGCCGTGCTTGGCGATGCCGCCGGCTTCGTATTTCTGCCCGACCATGAAGCCGGTGATGTTTTGCAGGAACAGCAGCGGGATGCCGCGCTGGCAGGCCAGTTCGATGAAGTGCGCGCCTTTCTGCGCGGCCTCGGCGAAGAGGATGCCGTTGTTGGCGAGGATGGCGATCGGGTAGCCGTGCAGGTGGGCGAAGCCGCACACCAGGGTGGTGCCGAACAGTGCCTTGAACTCATCGAAGAGCGAAGCGTCCACCAGCCGCGCGATGACTTCGCGCACATCGAAAGGTTGTTTGGCGTCCGCCGGAATTACCCCGTACAGCTCGTCGCTGGCATACAGCGGGGCGATCGGCGTGCGTTGCTGCAACTCGCCCTGCTTGCGCCAGTTGAGGTTGGCAATGCTGCGCCGGGCCAGGGCCAGGGCGTGTTCGTCGCTGTCGGCGTAATGGTCGGCGACGCCGGAGATCTTGCAGTGCACATCGGCGCCGCCGAGGTCTTCGGCGCTGACCACTTCACCGGTGGCGGCTTTCACCAGCGGCGGGCCGGCGAGGAAGATGGTGGCCTGTTCGCGGACCATGATCGCTTCGTCTGCCATGGCCGGCACGTAGGCGCCACCGGCGGTGCAGGAGCCCATGACCACGGCGATCTGCGGGATGCCCTGGGCGCTCATGTTGGCCTGGTTGAAGAAGATCCGCCCGAAGTGTTCGCGGTCGGGGAACACCTCGTCCTGGCGCGGCAGGTTGGCGCCGCCGGAATCCACCAGGTAGATGCAGGGCAGGCGGTTCTGCTGGGCGATGGTCTGGGCTCGCAGGTGTTTTTTCACGGTCAGCGGGTAATAGGAGCCGCCTTTCACCGTGGCGTCGTTGGCCACGATCATGCATTCGACGCCTTCGACCCGGCCGATGCCGGCAATCACCCCGGCGGCCGGCACGTCTTCGCCATACACCTGATACGCCGCCAGCTGGCTGACTTCGAGGAAGGGCGAGCCCGGGTCGAGCAGGCGGTTGATGCGCTCGCGCGGCAGCAGTTTGCCACGCGAGGTGTGCCGTTCCTGGGCCTTGGCGCCGCCGCCTTGCTGGACCTGGGCGAGCAGGGTGTGCAAGGCGTCGACCTGTTTGAGCATCGCTTCGCTGTTGGCGACAAACTCCGCCGAACGGGGATTGAGCTGGGTATGCAGGATAGCCATGGACAGCTCCGTTAGCGGGTTTCGTTGAACAGTTCGCGACCGATCAGCATGCGGCGGATTTCGCTGGTGCCGGCGCCGATTTCATACAGCTTGGCGTCGCGCAGCAGGCGGCCGGCGGGGAACTCGTTGATATAGCCGTTGCCGCCAAGGATCTGGATCGCGTCCAGGGCCATCTGGGTGGCGCGTTCAGCGCTGTAGAGGATCACCCCGGCGGCGTCCTTGCGCGTGGTTTCGCCGCGCTCGCAGGCCTGGGCCACGGCATACAGGTAGGCGCGGCTGGCGTTGAGCTGGGTGTACATGTCGGCGACCTT
>Ga0213823_1000364_pt1 | contig 42232 bp, 28 predicted proteins | sample MC6MC0907MG_FD_179887 | JGI IMG/M metagenome (GOLD analysis project Ga0213823, IMG submission 179887) | Enriched soil aggregate microbial communities from Iowa State University, Ames, United States - MC6-MC0907-MG | ecosystem: Environmental > Terrestrial > Soil > Unclassified | place: USA: Iowa...
CTCTTTCCTTTTAAGCAGGGATAATCCTTATTATTACGAAGGAAAATATGCTAATGGAATTGGAAGTCCCCATACGCCAGATCATTACATTTGGCATATTGCGCTTGCTATACAAGGCATGACAACGACAAATGAAGCGGAACAACAGGAAATATTAGCTTATTTTAAAAATACAGATGGCGGTACACATTTTATGCATGAAGGCTTTAACGCAGACTGCCCTGAAGAATTTACTAGGGACTGGTTTGCGTGGGCAAACACGATGTTTAGTGAATTTGTGTTAAGTCTTACAGGGAAAGCAGTCAAAGGAAGTCCGCTATATCATCAATTGTTGAAAAACAAAAGCAATCAAGCGTAAGAAACTATTCCAACAGATCATTTGAAAGGGTGATGCCGTAATGAAAAAAGGTCACTGGATGGTCGAAATTTGCGAATTAATATGGAGGGTGGTCTTGGTGAATTTGTGCTGGATTGCCTTTACCGTCCTAGGGCTAGGGATTTTGGGCTTTTTCCCGTCCTCTGTTGCCTTGTTTACTATTGTCCGGAAATGGCTGAGGAAAGATACGGATACATCTGTATGGAAGACTTTTAAACATGTTTATTTTAAAGAGTGGAAGAGAAGTAATGGAATTGGTCTTGTTTTTTACAGCATTGGCCTTTTCCTCTTTGTCGATATCCGTATTACAGAGGAACTTATGACAGGCGTTTTTTCTAGCTTTCTTTTAGTCATACTATACTTTCTCGCGTTTCTTCTTCTATTGTCCGTGGGGTATTTCTTTGCTATTTATGTCCATTATGAGTTCTCAAATAAAGAATATATTAAACAGTCCTTTCTATTTACAGTGACAAGTTTACCATCAACCATATGGATTGGAGCGGGATTTTTTGTCATTGGTTATCTAATTAATGAGCTTCCGGGATTAATCCCTTTTATTTCTGCAGTTGCTCCAGCCTATTGGATGATGAAGGTCTGCCTGAACCGGTTTAACCTTTTAGAGAAAAGAGCAACATTCAATTAACTACGAAGCAATGAAACGGGAGGGGAGCTACTATGAAACTCAACTTTACTGGAGACATTTCGCCGGTTGCGGATGGACTGACGGCTGTAATGGAGAATTTAACTATTCAACTTTCTCATGATGGTTATCCGATTCATGTGAAAAATCAAAAAGGCCCATTACGAGTCGCGAATAAAAATGGACAAGGTGAAATTACCTTTGAAAAGACGGTTCACTTTTTACGAGCATTAGGATTATGGCTCGAACATTTTAGAAAAGGTAACGAATTTGATCTTACAGAGGACCCACAGTTTGAAATGAGCGGTGTTATGCTTGATGCATCTAGAAATGCCGTTCCAACAACTGCTGAAGTAGAAAAACTGCTGCAGAGGATGGCAGTGATGGGATTAGACACATTGATGCTTTATACAGAGGATACGTATGAAGTAAAGGAACATCCTTATTTTGGATATATGCGGGGAAGATATACGTTTGAAGAGTTAAAAGCTTGTGATGAATATGCTGAGAAGCTAGGTATTGAGATGATTCCTTGTATTCAATCATTGGGTCACTTAAGGGAAGCGCTTAAATGGAATTATGCTTCAGCTTTCAAAGACACAGACGATATTTTATTAGTCGATAAACCTGAAACATATGAGTTTTTGGAAAATTGTATAAAGGCAGCTTCAGAACCATTTAAGACAAAACGCATTCATATCGGAATGGATGAAACATTCCAGCTTGGTTTAGGTAAATATTTAGAACAAAATGGCTATGAAAACCATCTTGATCTGATGAATAGACATCTTCAAAAGGTTGTTTCCATTACGGAAAAATTAGGTCTTAAACCAATGATATGGAGCGATATGTATTTCCCATTGTTTACAGAAAACAGCAAATATAAAGATGAAAACGACAAGATAAGGGAAGATATTGTTGCTTCTATCCCTGATGTTCAACTTGTTTATTGGAATTATTATAGTAAGGATCAGAAAATCTATGAAAAAGATATTAAAAACCATAAGCTGCTGGGCTCAGATCCTATCTTTGCTGGCGGGGCATGGACTTGGAATGGACTAGCACCGAACTACGGTAAAGCGATTGTGACGACTGAAGCCGCTATTGCTGCTTGTAAAAAAGAAGGGATAAAAGAAATATTTGTCACGATGTGGGGCGATAATGGGGCAGAAACGCCGCTATCTACTTCTTTACCAATTTTACAATTATTCGCAGAACACACCTACCATAAAGAAGTTTCCATTGAACAGGCAGCTGAGCGTTTTGAAATTTGCGTAGATGGGTACTTTGATGATTTTATGAATTTGAAACTTTTGGATGAAACACCTGGCGTCATGAAGGATAACATGAATACATCCATGACTTCTAAAGTCTTACTCTACCAAGATATTTTAATTGGATTATATGATGAAAATATTCGTGAGCTATCTTTAGGGGAGTATTATGAAAAATTAATACCTGTAATTGAAGGAGCAAAGCTTAATAATCCAAAATGGGAAGCTCTTTTTGACTTTTATGAACAATTGGCGCGAGTACTATGTGAGAAAGCGGAAATTGGAGTCAGATTAAAAGAAGTTTATGAGAAAAAAGATTACGAGCAAATGAAATCCATCGTTACTAAACTAGATGAAATACAAAACAATGTGGACCTCTTACGGCAAAAGCATCGAAAAGTTTGGTTTTCAACCAACAAGCCATTTGGCTGGGAAGTTATTGATATTCGTTATGGCGGAGTCATTACACGTATTGATTCGGTAAAATATCGGATTAACGAATGGCTGGAAGGAACGATTACTAGTATTGAGGAGTTAGAAGAAAAGCGATTACGACATGATGGACCATGGGAAATTGTTGACGGGTTAGTAGGTGGAAATGTCTATCATCGCATCGTAACCGCAGGAAACTTTTCACTTTAAGCTTATCGATTATCTTTCATTCTTATTTTCTATGGAATGTTTAGAAAATACTTGATCAAAAATAGTTCAAACGACCAAATGGGGTGAAAAAATGTTTTTAGAGGAAAGAAAATTTGAATCACGTATAAGGGAATTGGAAAGTTATCGTTATCGTGATTGTGTCTCCATCGATCAATTTTATACACATGATGATGACGGAAAGGTGGGGGCCTATCCGCCTGCTATCTATGATGAAAAGGAAGTTATGAAAATTGGTGACTATTGGAAAGGTCGCGATCGTTATCTTTGGCTTCATGCAGATGTTGATTGTCATTTGCAAAACACCAATCATCAAATCGTGGGCCTTTTCTCATTTGGAAAAACGGGTGGGGGCAATAATTCTGGGTTTGAATCCTTACTATTTGTTAATGGAAAACCATACCAGGGTGTCGATTCCAATCATGAAGAGGTTCTCTTTGATGAACAAGTCGCTAAGGGGCCGATGAGTTTAGATTTCAGACTCTGGTCTGGACTTGAGGGGGGAGGCGTTCCGGTTGATAATGAATTTAAACTTCAGATGGCTAAAATAGGCTGGCTGGATAAACAGGTAGATAATTTATACTATACGCTATTGGCTGCGTACGAAGTGTTACTGGAAACAAATGAGGCAGATTCAGCCCATACAATTTTGAAGAAGGTTATTTCTGACGCCTTACTGCTCATTACTTGGACGGAACCCGGAAGTAATGAATTTTATGAATCCTGTTATAAAGCTGAAGCCAGCCTGACAGAGGCCCTTCATTCAATTAATCAATCTTCAGATATTACGATTTACACTGTTGGTCATACACATATTGATGTTGCCTGGCTTTGGAGATTAAAGAATACGAGAGAGAAATCAGCTCGTTCGTTTTCCACTGTGCTGCATTTAATGAAGCAATTCCCTGAATACCTGTTCTTGCAAACGCAGCCACAGCTGTATGATTATATAAAAAACGATTATCCTGAAATCTATGAGCAAATGAAGGAGAGAATTGCTGAAGGAAAATGGGAGGCCGGCGGAGCAATGTGGCTGGAAGCTGACTGTAATATACCTAGCGGTGAGTCCCTTGTCCGGCAAATCCTGCATGGGAAATCCTTCTTTAAAGAAGAGTTTGGGATCGACTGTCATTACTTATGGCTGCCTGATGTTTTCGGTTACAGTTGGGCACTGCCGCAAATCTTAAAAAAATCAGGTATAAAAACGATGATGACAACGAAGATTAGTTGGAATCAATATAATCGGATGCCACATGATACCTTTTACTGGAAGGGGATTGATGGAACAGAGATTCTAACGCATTTTATTACCACTCCTGAACCTTGGAATTCCTCGGATTCTTGGTTCTATACGTATAATGGCTATATTACAGCTAAAACAGTTAAGGGAGCTTGGAGTGGCTATCGTGATAAGGAATTATCGAAAGACCTGCTTCTTTCCTACGGGTATGGTGACGGCGGTGGCGGTGTCAATCGCCATATGCTTGAAATGCGCAGAAGATTTGACCAATTGCCGGGGATGCCGAATGTGAAAACATCAACAGCCGGTGAGTTTTTTGAAAAGCTTCATAAAAATGTCGCGGTATCGAACAGCTATATTCATAAATGGGATGGCGAACTGTACCTGGAATACCACCGAGGTACATATACGAGTCAGGCGTTTATGAAACAAATGAATCGTAAATTAGAGCTTTTATATAGACGAGCAGAATTCTTATCTTCTTGGCTTTCAGAAAACGGAGACTGGATTGGCAATGATGAGCTGAAAAGTGGTTGGAAAATTATCTTAAGAAATCAATTTCATGATATTATTCCTGGTTCATCCATTCATGAAGTGTATGAAGACGCCAAGGAAGAATACAAGGAAGCATTGCAAATCGTGAATCAGCTGGAATTACAAGTGATAAACAGCGGAATCGAACAGGCTGACCGTGCTGTCGTCTTATTTAACGCTACACATCATATGGGTATGAAAAATGTGATGGTTCCGCAATTTGCTAATTTTGAAGCAGGTGTTTGGAAAGACAGTAACGGATTGGTGTTAAATCATCAAAAACTGCATAATGGCTGGCTCGTTGAAGTGGATACACTTCCATCCTTTGGAGCTAAAACTTTATATTTTGAACCGGTTGAATGCGCTAAGGAAACAAAAACGAACTTTATTTATACGGACAGGAAATTAGAAACACCGTTTTATCTCGTAGAGTGGAATGAATTTGGCCAAATAACAACCCTTTATGATAAGGAAGCAAAACGTCATGTGCTAGCTGAAAATCAAAGAGGGAATATTCTTCAAATCTTTGAAGATAAACCACTTGCACATGATGCATGGGATATTGATATTTTCTATCAAGAAAAAATGGAAGAAATCCGTGATTTAGTAGCATTTGAAGTTGTGGAAAATGGTGAACTTACTTTTAGTATTTATGTTAAATGGAAGTATCATCATTCTGATATTTCCCAGCAGATTACTTTTTATAAAAAAGATCGCCGGATTGATTTTGCAACAACGGTCGATTGGCATGAAAAAAGAAGATTGCTTAAGGCTGCCTTTCCCGTGGATGTTCGAGCAACAGAGGCCACCTATGATATTCAATTTGGAAATGTAAAGCGTCCTACACACTGGAATACAAGCTGGGATATGGCAAAATTTGAAACTGTCGGACATCAATGGGCAGATCTGTCAGAACCAGATTACGGGGTAAGTTTACTGAATGATTCCAAATATGGATATGATATAAAAGAAAATACGTTACGGTTAACCTTATTAAAATCAGCAATTCATCCTGATCCGCAAGCTGATCAAGGAACACATTCATTTGTTTATTCGCTTTATCCACATATAGGGGATTGGCGGCAAGCAAAGACGGTGGAAAAAGCATGGGATTTGAATGATTCTATTTTCGCTGTAGAAGGGAAATGGACAAAGGAGGAGTCATTCATCCAAATAGATTCAGACCATATTTGGATTGATGCCATCAAGCCAGCTTATAATGGTAATGGAATCATTGTGCGTTTACATGAGTATGAGGGGCGCAGAGGGAAGGTTTTGCTAAACGTTCAGAAAAACATGCGGTCATGGGTTGAGACCAATTTAATGGAAGAACCGATTGCAGAAGAATCTGAATTACCTATTGCGTTTGAAATCAAACCATATGAAATTAAGACTATTAGAATTTTGTAGTGAATAAATCATGACCGACTGTATCATTACAGTCGGTCTTTTACACTATTCCTGCTAGACCCACCACATTTGCGAGACGGGCTCCTTAATTAAAACAGATTTTAAATTAACAACAGCACGGTGAAATCCTTCGTCAATCGACATAATCGGATCTTCATGTTCAATACTGATCACATAATCATAGCCGTACGTACGAAGTGCACTTATCATATCAGACCATTCTTTTAAACTATGTCCGCAGCCAACTGAACGGAAGGTCCATGCACGTGTCATTACCTCCCCGTATGGCTGCATATCCATTAACCCATACATATTCACATTTTCCTGATCAATGTATGTGTCTTTAGCATGAAAATGATGAATCGCATTTTCTTTTGCCAAGATTTTAATTGCGGCGACTGGGTCAATTCCCTGCCACCACATATGGCTTGGATCTAAGTTAGCACCAATCGCATCACAAGTTTCCGCGCGCAATTTTAATAACGTATATGGTGTATGGACTAAGAAGCCGCCATGAAGCTCAAGACCAATCTTTACATTGTTCTCCTTAGCATATTGACCTACTTCTTTCCAGTATGGAATCAGCTTTTCTTCCCACTGCCACTTTAATACGTCGCCAAATTCATTTGGCCATGGAGTAACAGGCCAGTTAGGATATTTCGCCCCGTCATGGTCACCGGCTGTACCTGAAAAACAGTTCACAACGGGTACACCTAGTAAAGATGCTAGATTAATAGTTTTGATAAGAGTTTCATGAGACTGTCGGGCAAATTCTATTTCAGGAGAAATCGGATTCCCATGGCAGCTGAAAGCACTAATCAGCAGCCCGCGCTCTTCGACCTTTTGGATATAGTCTTGTCGAGCTTCTTCACTTTCCAATAACAAATCTAAATCACAATGGTTGTTTCCTGGATAGCAGCCGGTTCCGATTTCAACTGCATGAAGACCCGCCTCTTTTACAGTATCCAACATATCTTCAAATGATTTCTCCGCAAATAGTACGGTAAAAACACCTAATTTCATAATGAAATCTCCTCACTATATAAATTTGTAATCTTGGTGTATCCTTTCAGGCTTTATCGTAAATGCGCCAATTGACAAATATGGCGGCACCACAGAATGCCGCCAACTTCTATTTTTTCGATCTAGAATTTTTAGTGCTGTACTCTGACAATTTGCTTCGTTTCGTTTGACTCGAGCGCTGCCAAAATAACCTCAAGTGATTTCAACCCTTCCTCACCAGGTACTGGCGGCTCTTGATCAAGGAGGACAGAATCTACAAATTTCCCGATAACATGAGAGTTGTTTTGTCCGCCTGCTTCATTCGATTGGATCTTTCTAAGTTCATACTTGACCACTTCACCGTTTGCATATTGAACAACAAGGGAATTGATGGGGTCATCCTCTAATCGAAGGATTGCTTTCTCCCCGTAAATAATTGTCGAGTTATCTTCTCTGCTTACATAAGTCCAGCTAGCGGCAAGTGTTCCAATAATGCCGCTTTCTGTTTTCAAAATACAAACGGCATTGTCATCAACATCTGCGAAATCCTTTGCACTTGTTCCCACGAACGAACCGACTTCGACCACCTCTTCACCAAGCACATAACGCAGTAAATCTGTTTTGTGGACACCTAGGTCGCCCATCGCGCCAACGAATGCTTTTTCTTTTTGGAAAAACCAGCCGTCTTTCCCTTCAACACTCCAGTTTTCCGGTCCGCCATGACCGAATGTCGTACGGAAGCTGTAAATTTTGCCGATTTCTCCGCTTTGAATAAGCTGCCGTGCTTTTTGATGTGAAGGCACAAAACGCTGATTATGAGCAATCATTAACTTTTTGCCGCTTTTTTTCTCTACTGCAATCATCGCTTCGGCCTCTTGTTTCGATGTTGCCATCGGTTTTTCGCAAAGTACATGTAAACCTGCTTCTAATGCGGCAATCGAGATAGGTGCATGCAGATTATTTGATGTACAAACACTGACTGCGTCAACCGTTCCACTGCTTAATAACTCTTCATAACTTGTGAATGCTGCAACACTGTATTTCTCTGCTACTTCATTAACTCTGCCTTGATGAGTATCACAAACGGCAGCTAACTCTACATTTTTATTGACTTTATATTCAGGTAAATGACGATGCTGTGCAATACTGCCGCAGCCAATTACGCCAACTCTTAACTTATTCATTATTATTTTCCTCCTTTTATTTCTTCAAGCGGCTTCACATTTCCGTAAACTGGTCGTTCCCGTTTGGCAGGCTCTGCCCATTTCACCGCATTGATAATGACCCGCTGAATTTGTTCGTTGTGATAGGTCGGATATGTTTCATGACCAGGTCTAAAGTAAAACATTTTTCCATTTCCGCGTTTGTATGTGATTCCGCTGCGGAATACTTCGCCGCCTTCAAACCAGCTGGTAAAAATCAGCTCATCTGGCTGAGGAATATCAAAATGCTCACCGTACATTTCTTCTTTTTCTAATTCGATATATTCATAGATACCTTCTGTAATTGGATGACTTGGGCTCACAACCCAAAGGCGTTCTTTTTCATCGGCTTCACGCCATTTTAGGTCACAGCTTGTCCCCATTAATGTTTTAAATATTTTTGAAAAATGACCAGAGTGTAGAACGATTAGCCCCATCCCATCAAGAACACGCTCTTGAACTTTTTGTACGATTTCGTCCTTTACCTCGCCATGTGCGAGATGGCCCCACCAAATTAATACATCTGTTTTCTTTAAGACTTCATCTGTTAGGCCATGTTCTGGCTCATCTAAAGTAGCTGTTCTTACTTCGAAGCCTTCTGACTGAAGAAATTCCGCAATAATTCCATGAATACCGTTTGGGTATATCTCTCGTACAATTGGATTTTTTTGTTCGTGACGGTTTTCATTCCATACAGTAACTTTCACCATAATCAATCCACTCCTTTCTTGTCGTTCACATTACTTCTAGAAACATTACTTATTTGATTACATATTATCTCGTCGATAGATAAATAAACATAGATGATATAATTAAAACATTTCCTATTTTGCTATTTTTAGAAAGGGGATATTATGATGACGAACATAAACTTTTGCAACTATTCCTACCACACAAACGGATATTATTCCCAAGATAAATCGGGTTATCCGATTTATCTCTTTCGGCTTCAGACAGAGGGCTTCTGTGAAGTAGTGGTGAAAGGAAGAAAAATGAAGCTTGAGAAAGGAGATCTTCTTCTTATTAAGCCAGGAGATCACTATGAACTCCTAATTAAAGAAGGTCAAAATAGCGGAGATTATAACTTAGGCTGTGAAGGTGCCTGGGTAGACGAATGGTGGAGTCGTTCCGTCAAGCCGGATGTTTCTCGAATCGAACTTGATGATAAGCTGTTGTTTTTATGGCGCCATATCATGATTGAAAAACGCCGGCCCTCGGCGAACCAGAATGAAGAACTTACCGGTTATTTACTGCAAGCGCTCTGTTTATCTCTTGAACGGGCTGTAAGCGAAACCGTCCCTTCCTTCCATCATCCGTATCCGGTTATTCGGATGATGCGATACATTGAAGAGCATGCCACGAACGCCTTTAAAGTGGCAGATGTAGCGCAGCATGCCGGGCTCAGCCTCTCTAGGTCTGTTCATCTATTTAAAAGCAGCGTAGGAAAGACAATGATAGAATACGCACAGGAAATTCGCTTATCGGTAGCCAGCGAGCGGATGAAATACACAACCATAACGCTCGAGCAGATCGCCGAAGACTGCGGTTTTGGAACTTACCCTTATTTTCACAGGGTCTTTAAAAAGAAATACGACATGGCTCCCGGTGCATATAGAAGGCTGCTGGAATAAATAAGACCTAAAAGGGAGAAACAATCCCTTTTTGGAAAGATATTATAATATAAAATTCTGACTTTGAGAATTGTCCAGCTCCATAAGAATAAGCTTCGGAAGCGATACCTCGCACGAAGGAAATGCGTTAGCTTTTTCGAGGAGCGTCCAGCGGCTAAGAAAGGCGCTTCCGCTTTTCTAACAATTTCTAAGATTTTTGCACTTAATCCCAAATTAGTCAACTATAAAAAGGTTTATTTCAGCTATAAAATAAAACTATGGAAGTGCTTACATTTAGAGGGAGGAGGAAAAATATGAAAGGAATGTTGAGTAATATTTATAAAAATCGAATTTGGCTGCTTATGGTTTTGCCCGGTACTATCTGGTTATTATTATTCTCTTACTTGCCGATGTTTGGACAAGTTTTAGCCTTTAAAAAGTTCAGGATCGACCCGGATGGCTTTTTCGCCAGCGTCATGAATAGTGAATGGGTCGGCTGGGATAACTTTAAATATTTGTTTAGCACGGATGATACTTTTATTATTACAAGAAATACAATTCTATACAATCTTCTATTTATTTTTCTAGGGCTTGTTGCAGCCGTTGCAACAGCCATTTTACTCAGTGAGTTAGTAAATAGGAAGTTATCAAAGGTTTATCAGACAGGTATGCTGTTCCCGCATTTTATTTCTTGGGTTATCGGCAGCTATTTTGTATTCACCTTGTTAAGTGCAGATCGTGGACTTTTAAATAATATCCTTGGCTGGTTCCATATTGATCCTATTTCGTGGTATAGCGAGCCTAAATATTGGCCGTTTATTCTCATATTTATGAGTCTCTGGAAAGGTATTGGATACGGCAGTATCGTTTATTTAGCGGCGATCGTCGGTATTGATCGAACTTATTATGAGGCTGCTATGATCGATGGTGCGACAAAATGGCAGCAGATTAAGCATGTAACATTACCATTGATTAAGCCATTAATGATTATCTTAACCATTATGAATCTAGGTAGAATATTTAACTCGGATTTCGGATTGTTTTATCAAGTACCAAGAGATTCAGGAGCCTTATATCCGGTTACCAATGTTATTGATACGTTCGTATACCGTGGTCTTATGACCTTGGGGGATATCGGTATGAGTACGGCGGCAGGTCTTTATCAGTCGGCAGTTGGTTTCGTGCTCGTGATCATAACGAACTACATAGTGAGAAAAATTGATGAGGACAGTGCATTGTTTTAATGCTGTCTTCTTCACGAAGGGAGGAAGGGTCGCCCGGCGGCTAAGAATATGCCAAATGAACTTGATAATACCCAATCGACAATCGTTTTATCCCAACCAAAAGAAGAAATTAAGGGGGGAACGGTTAAGACTAAACGGAAAAAGACTCGAAATCACCATCACCTTCACCCAGTCACAAATGCGATTATTAGTGTGCTGTTAGGTATTTTTACCCTGATGTGTGTCTTTCCTTTTATCTATGTGATTATTATTTCCTTTTCAAGTGAAGAAAGTATTGTCAGAAATGGCTTTGAAATTATTCCGAAAGCTTGGAGTATCGATGCTTATCATTACTTATGGAACGTTAAGGAGCAATTATTCCGTTCATACGGCGTAACCATTTTTATTACGATTGTTGGAACAATTATTAGTGTGTTGATGATTTCCTTTTATTCTTATGCGATTTCAAGACCTCAATTTAAGTATAGAAGATTCTTCACGTTCCTTGCTTTCTTTACTATGCTTTTCAGCGGTGGATTAGTTCCAACTTACATTGTTGTAACCCAATTTTTGCACTTGAAAAATTCAATTTGGGCATTGATCTTACCACTTGCCATGAATGCCTTTTATATTATCATCATGAGAACTTTCTTTTTGAAATCGGTTCCAGAATCGATTTTAGAATCTGCAAGAATTGATGGGGCGAGTGAATGGAGAACTTTTTTTCAAATCGTTTTTCCGCTTTCATTACCAGGAATTGCAACGATTGCACTGTTTAGTACACTAGGCTATTGGAATGATTGGTTTACCGCATTACTTTATATTGAGGATCCAAAATTAGTACCACTCCAATCGTTACTGATGAAAATAGAGGCAAACCTTGAGTTTATGAGGCAAAATGTTGAAATTAGTATAATGCAGCAAAGTTTATTTGATACCATCCCACAAGATTCAGCCAAAATGGCTATGGTCGTTATCGCCACTTTACCAATAGCAGTCTCTTACCCGTTCTTCCAAAAGTACTTTATTAGCGGACTGACTATCGGCGGCGTTAAAGAATAAATAAAAAGAAAGAGGAGAGTAGAGATGAAGAAAAGGTTATTATTATTCCTTGTATTAGTTTTATCCATTGGAACTATCCTGTCTGCATGTAGTAAAGACACTGCGACTTCAGACAAAGGAGGGAAAGGCGGCCAGCCATATGAAATTAAATGGTACACAATTGGAACCCCGCAAAAAGACACAGATAAAGTATTTGCTGAAGTAAATAAATATTTAAAGAAAAAGATCAATGCCACGGTTAAAATGACGCAAATTGACTGGGGTGATTGGGATCAAAAAATGCAAGTGATCATCAATTCAGGAGAACCTTTTGATATTGCTTTTACTAACGGCACAAAATATGTTCAAAATGCCCAAAAAGGTGCTTTCTTGCCAATTGATGATATGTTAAATAAAGAAGGTAAAGACCTAAAACAGGTAATCAATCCATCCTTATTAGAAGGAATTAAGATTAACGGAAAAATATATGGTGTTCCTACTAATAAAGAAGCGGCAAGACAAACTGTTTATACGTTTAATAAACGTCTTGTAGATAAATACCAATTCGATATTACGAAAGTAAAAACCTTAGAAGATCTTGAACCAATGCTTAAAGTTATAAAAGAAAATGAACCTACAATTACGCCAATGGCAACATTTAAAGCTTATCTGCCATATGACTATATCTTTAATAATGAAATGCCATTTGGATTCCCTATTGAAGGGGACAGAGACCATGTCATTAATTTCTTCGAAAATGATTTAACCATGCAAACCTATAAAACGATGCATAACTATTATAAAGCAGGTTATCTAAAGGAAGATGCAGCAACAAGCAAAGATAGCTGGCCAATGGATGTAGAAAACTGGTTTGTCCGCATGGGTGATTCCGCACCATATGCTGATCTACTGTGGTCTCGTTCAGCTAAATATGATGTTGTTTCTGTACCGGCTGAAGAACCAACCACTTTTAATGATTCTGTGTCAGGTTCTATTCAGGCAATCTCAGCTACATCAAAAAATCCTAAAAAAGCAATGGAATTCTTAAATCTACTTAATACAGACCCATACCTTCGTAACCTTGTTGACAAAGGAATTGAAGGAGTTCATTACGAAAAGAATGCCGATGGAACCATAAAAGATCTTCCAGCACGTGTAGATAAATATAACATACCAACTTATTCTCTTGGAAACTTCTATACCTTATACTTATATGAAAATGATCCTAAAGATAAATGGGATAAATTCAAGGAGTTTAACGATGCTGCAAAACCCGCACCAACTCTTGGTTTCCACTTTAACAGTGATCCAGTAAGATCGGAAATTGCATCGATTACCAATATCTCCAAAGAATTCTATCCAGCTTTGGCAACAGGTTCTGTTGACCCAGAAGAATACTTGCCAAAATACAATAAAAAGTTGAAAGAAGCTGGGATTGACAAAGTTTTAAAAGAAATTCAAAAGCAATATGATGAATGGAAAAGCAAAAATAAATAATTCATTATTAATGAAAAATCAAGCTGGGTGGAAAATTCCAGCTTGATTTTATTTCACCATTTTAACAGGTTCTTCTCAATACCGAGCCTAGTAACGGTCTGAAAAGTTTTATGGACTTCGAAGAATTTTAATAATATTCCACTGTGTAAAGATTGAAAAAACAACATGAATAATTGAGGAAAACGAAATGGACTTGAAAAGAAAAAGACAGTTTAATCAAAAAATATTTAACAAACTATTTCTAATATCTTCCATAACCATAATCGTGACAGTCATTCTCTTAATTGTTACGATTACGAACTATTATTCAGATATCATTATTCAAAAAGAAGTCAATATCAATACTAGAACGATGGAAAGAGTAGAAGATTACTTTTCCGTTAAATATTCAGATATTAATAGAGCAATAAGAGATCTTTACGTTAAAGAGGATATGATTGATGATATTTCCTTTGCACTCCACAATGGCTATGAGAAATATTTAGAATATCGCTTAGATAAATTTTCAGAAGACCAATCTTTCATTCCGAGAAATATTGATACCTATTTTAATGTCTTTTTTAGCCAAGATAATGATATTAATGCGATTAGTTTACGTTCGTCGGAAAATCACTCTATTGAATATTTGTTAATCAATAATTACATAAGATGGAATAAAAGCATTGTTGGCCATACAACAAATTCAGATCCGTTTCTTCCTCAGGATTTTCCAAAAATAAGTGAGGAAAGCCTGCCAAGGGACCGGAAGTTAAGGGATACCATTACTAAAAAGATTGATATTAACAACCCAGTTACTCTCAAAAAAATAGGTGAGATTTCTTTTTTTTACTCTACAGAACGTTTAGACAAGATTGTAAAAAAGCATGAAGGGGCACCTTCTTCTTTCTTTTTAATAGATCCTGATGGCAGAATTATTTATTCAGTAAATAAGGGTGTTCCTCTTGCTATTTTAGATAAGGTAAAACATGAAACAAATGAGACGGAAATAAAGTGGAAGCATGAAAATTATTATATTAATTCCATTGCAAACAAGGGTGATTATACGTATGTAAGTGTCATTCCTGATAAAGGATGGAAGAAGTTAACGATTTTAAGGGGAACAATGTGGATCGTTATTATCTCTCTTATTTTAATTTCTATTTTGATCTCTTATTCATTTATGCGAAATTATTCGAGGAGAATTAATAAAATTGTGTCCATTATTCGTCAAGTTGAAAAGGGCAACTTAGATGCACGGATTCCGGAATCAAAACATGAAGATGAATTATCGAGGATTGCTGTCAATATTAATTCCATGTTAAATGAATTGAATAATAATATTGAACAATTTTACCTCCTGACTATGAAGCAGCAGCAGGCAGAATTAAAAGCACTTCAAGCACAAATTGATCCGCATTTTTTGTTCAATACACTTGAGGCTATAAGGATGGTAGCTGTCGTAGAGGGCTCAAAAACCTCTAGTAAAATGATATTTCATTTATCGAAGCTTTTTCGTTACTCGTTAGAATCGAAAGACATGGTGCCTTTATATGTTGAAATTGAAAATGTGAATCAATATATAAAATTGCTTCAGCTTAAATTTCCGGATAAACTACAAGTTCATTTTGATATTCCCGGTGAGGTTGAACAAACAATCGTTCAAAAGTTAATTCTGCAGCCGATCATAGAAAATTACTTTGTGCATGGTTTTAAAAAGGATCAACCCTATAATGAGTTATCCATACGTGCTGCTATACTTGGCGATAAAATCGAAATACGTGTAAAAGACAACGGTAAAGGAATGACGGAAGAGGAGTTATCAAACATCGTTAATCATATAAATTGTGAGGATGGGGAAGAAATGAAATCAATCGGTCTAAGAAATATCCATCAACGCTTAAAATTGAAATATGGGAACAAGTTTGGCATTTCCCTTCAAAGTGTCTATAACCAAGGAATGCTTGTCACCATATCCATTCCAGTGCAGGGATCTAACCATGTATAAGATACTGCTTGTTGACGATGAACCGCTAATTACGAAAGGACTTACGGCACTCTTAGATTGGGAGGATTACGGGTTTGAAATTGCCTATACTGCTGAAAGCGGGGAAGAAGCCCTCGCATATCTAAAAGAGAATCCAATCGAAATTCTGATAACAGATATTTTAATGGGAGAAATGTCTGGCTTGGAGTTAATTAGAGAAACGAAGAAAATTCAGTCACAAATAAAATGTATTGTACTTACAGGTTATCAGGAGTTTGATTTTATTAAGCAAGGGCTTTTATTAGGAATCGAAAACTACTTAGTGAAACCTGTTGATGAAGAAGAATTATTGACAACCTGCCAAAATGTAGGCCAGAAATTGAATGCTGTGCCTGCCGCTGATCATACACAGGAAACGACAACATTGCAGGATAATACGTTATGGCGCTTTATAAATGGTGAGATAGAGAAGAGTGATTGTCTTGAAAGATTGGCATTATATGATATCCAATTTAATCAACCGTATTATAATGTCTCCATTTTAAATTTTGAACATTATCATTTGGCTGAGATTTCAAAGGATGTTCGTAACTTTATTGAAGAACACTATTCAGCCACATGTCTTTATAGTCCAAATCAAGAAATCATTATTATTTTTGGAAGTACGAGTGAAGAAGAATTATTTACATGGAACCAAAGCCTTGTAAATCAGCTGCGGGATGGACAAAAAGGGACAGGTATTTTCTATTTATCTATGGGAAAACCGGTAAAAACAATAGATGGATTTGAAGCAAGTTTTTCCTGTGCAAGAGAATATAGTTTACTTCAGCTTTATTCGGAACCTAATGTGCTTATTTCAGATAAGCTTTCGATTGATAAACAAGACGAATTAAAAAAACAGCAAGAATTTAAAGAAAATATCGTAAAACACCTAGTTAAAGCAGATGAAGAAACGCTACAAATGGTTGATTTATTTTTTCAAGAGCTTACGAAAAAAAAATTTTTTATATCTTTACAAGTTGCTAAAAAATATACATTTGACTTAATTTCCTATATCCATTATTCATTACAGCCCGAGGATCTTTCCCATTATACTGAAGCCGTAGAAAGAATTGTTTATAGTTCTGATGTCAATCAAATGAAGGCCATTTTGAAGGAGTATTGTAATGGATTGATTCTTTCTATTAATAATCAAGTCAATATGCGCAGTCCCATTGTGCAAAATGTTCTTAGTTATATCCATGCCCACTACGATCAAGGGATATCATTAAAAACATTGGGACAACAGTTTCATGTAAACGCTATCTACCTTGGGCAATTATTTCAAAAAGAAGTGCGGGTTGTCTTCTCTGAATACCTTAATCGATATCGATTAGAAAAAGCAAAGGAATTACTAAAAACAACCCATTATCGTGCAGGTGAAATTGGGAAAAAAGTAGGTTATTCGGATACCACTTACTTTTATAAACAATTCAAGAAAAATGTTGGAACCACTCCAAGCGAGTGGCGGAAGATTTGACGTGTCCTAAGATTTGATAAACATGTAGTAGGTCCCAGTAATGAAGGTATTTCCAAATAATATCCAAGAAATGTCGTAAGTTTTGAAAAAGATGTAGTAAGTCGAGGAAATTAGGTAGTAAGTATCCGAAAATAGGTAGTAATTACTCAAAATTATGTAGTTAAAAAATCATTTTAAGAAAAACGGTGATAATCAATGGACAATCATAATCTAACCTATCCTTTTCCAAAAAACTTTTGGTGGGGAAGTGCTGCATCCGGTCCACAAACAGAAGGTGCAGCTAATATGGATGGAAGAAAATCAAGCATTTGGGATTATTGGTTTAGCATCCAGCCAGAATGTTTCCACAATGGTGTAGGGCCTGAGAATACGTCTAACTTCTATAATATGTTTAAAGAAGATATTCAACTTATGAAAGAAACGGGTCATACTTCGTTTCGCACTTCGATTCAATGGTCACGATTGATTCCAGATGGAGTCGGAGAAGTGAATGAAAAAGCCGTTACCTTTTACAACCAAGTCATAGATGAACTACTTGCAAATGATATTGAACCATTCATGAATCTATACCATTTCGATATGCCGATGTGTATGCAGGAAAAAGGCGGCTGGGAAAGCAGGGAAGTAATCGAGGCCTATGTAAACTTTGCTAAAAACTGTTTTAAATTGTTTGGCGATCGCGTGAAGTATTGGTTTACCTTTAACGAACCGATTGTTCCTGTAGAAGCCGGTTATTTATATGATTTGCATTATCCTAATGTAGTAGATTTCAAGCGTGCGGCACAGGTTGCCCATCATACCATAGTTGCCCATGCCAAGGCAGTAGAGGCATTTAAACAATGTAACATAGACGGCAAGATTGGTATTATCCTTAACTTAACACCATCTTACCCAAGAAGTCAGGACGCGGCAGATGTAAAGGCTGCCCATATTGCGGACCTATTTTTTAACCGCAGCTTCCTTGATCCAGTAACAAAAGGTGAATACCCGAAGGACTTAGTTGAAATTTTAAGAGAAAGAGAGTTACTTCCAGCAGTGGAAGCTTGTGATTTAGAAGTCATCCAAAACAATCCGATTGATATTTTAGGAGTGAATTATTACCAGCCCCGCCGGGTGAAAGCGAAGGAACAGCCGGTATCTATAGACGCTCCGTTTATGCCGGAACATCTATTTGATCCTTATATCATGCCAAATCGTAAAATAAATCCGCACCGCGGGTGGGAAATTTGTGAGGAAGTAATCTATGACATTATGATGGACATTCGTGATCATTACGGCAATATCCCATTCTTTATCTCAGAGAATGGAATGGGGGTTGAAGGTGAAGCGAAATTCCGTAATAAAGAAGGATTTATTGAGGATGATTATCGGATTGAATTTATTCAAGAACACCTAAAGTGGGTGCATAAAGGTCTTCAAGAAGGGGCGAATTGTCTTGGCTATCACCTTTGGACATTTATGGATAACTGGTCGTGGACGAACGCCTATAAAAACCGATACGGATTAGTTGAAGTTGATATTACGAACGATTTTAAACGAACGATTAAAAAATCAGGCAGATGGTATAAAGAGCTGTCTGAAAAAAATGGTTTCTAATGTTGAATTAGAGATGTAATGCTGTAAAGCTACTATTTTATTGAATTAGCATGAAGGAAGTGGAAGGAATGGAGAAGTATCTTCTTGGAATTGATTTGGGAGGAACGAATTTAAGAATTGCCGTTGTGACATTGGAAGGTCATCTGATAGAAGAGATCGATGTGAAAACGGAAAGCGATAAAGGACCCTATCATGTCATCAATCAGATGATTCAGCTTTGCGAGGGAATCTTACAGAAAAGAAATATTGAAGCAATCGGAATCGGATCCCCTGGTCCTCTAGATGTTAAACAAGGACTTATTTTAAGTCCTAATAATTTACCGGGATGGGATCATATCCCATTGGTTGAAATGTTAGAAAAGGCTTTACAGAAAAAAGTTGTCCTTGATAATGATGCAAATGCCGCTGCACTTGCAGAAGCAACAATAGGATCAGGAAAAGGAAAAGAGTCTGTTTTTTATATGACCGTTAGTACAGGAATCGGCGGAGGGTTTGTCTATCGGAATCAATTGATTCAAGGTGCGCATTTCTGTACGGGGGAAATTGGTAATATGATCATTGATCGAGATGGCCCGCCACACCCTGCTCTAAATATCGGCTCCTTAGAGACATTGGCAAGCGGTACGGCTGTGAAACGTCAAGGAAACGAAAGATTAGGAATAACTGGACACGCAGGAGAAGTGTTCGCAATGGCAATGAATGGTGAGAAAGAAGCGAAAGTGATTGTTGAGGAGATGCTTGCTTCCTTGGCAAAAGGGATTGCCAATATTGTTCATACCATTGACCCGGACATGATTGTTCTGGGTGGAGGAGTCATGCAATCAAAAGAATATATCATGCCGCTCCTTCTTGATAAGGTAAATGATTATTTATATCCGCAGCTGCGGAATAAGGTCCAAATTGAGTGTGCTTCGTTAGGTACAAAGGCAGGTGTGATTGGGGCAGCATTGTTAACACAACAAGTATCGTTTCAATAAGAGGAGGGGATGACCATGAAGGCTTATATGGTTTTTGATATTGGCGGCACCTTTATTAAGTATGCGGTAATGAATGATCAAGCGATGAAACTAGAAAGCGGAAAGATTCCCACTCCAAAAGAAGGCTTAGAAGTATTCCTGCAGAAGTTCTCCGAAATCGTAACGGAATATAGAAAGCTGTTTGATATTCAAGGGATTGCTTTAAGTTCCCCAGGTGCTGTAGACGTGATAAGAGGCTTTATTGGCGGGGCAAGCGCTATTCCCTATATCCACGGAGTATGCATGACAGACTTGCTAAAAGAAAGAACAGGTCTGGAAGTATCTATTGAAAATGATGCGAACTGTGCAGCATTGGCAGAAGGATGGAGAGGTGCAGCTAAAGAAACGGATTACTACATTTGTATTGTCATTGGTACAGGAATTGGCGGCAGTATCGTGATTAATCAAACTATTTTGCGTGGAGCTACCCTTCACGGCGGCGAGTTTGGCTATATGATTATGGGAACCCCGCCTAAGAATCCGCTGCAATCTACCTGGAGCCAAGTTGCATCGACCCATTCTCTGATAGAAGAAGTTGAAGTGAGAAAGTCGCTTCCAAAAGGAACATTGGATGGGGAAGAAGTATTTCGAATGGCTGAAGAAGGTGACTCAATTGCAAAAGAATGCATTGATCATTTATACAAAAAGCTGGCAATAGGCATCTATAATTTGAAATATGCTCTCGATCCGAAAAAAATCCTGATCGGCGGGGGAATCAGCAAGCGACCGGAAGTGATTGAAGGCATAAATCAGGAATTAAAGCTATTGAAGGATGATATCTCTACACTGGATATTACGGTTGAAGCATGTCAATTTGATAATGATGCTAACCTAATTGGAGCTTTATTTCACTTTTTGAATTAAGAAATAGTTGAATTAGATGTCATTTCCGAAGTGATGGTTGTACTTCAACGCCGCTAGGTTACCTTTTAGAAGGATTTTCGCCGAAAAAGGGTACGTAGAACGAGGCTACGTTACCTTTTAGAAGGGGTTTTACCGAAAGCGTACTTGGAAGGGTATCGGCTTTGGAGGGAACTTGCGATGTGATTGTTTCATACCCTTAAAGTTCTGTATATTCTGTAAAAAGATCAAGTTCATTGGGAAATTCGAAATTCAGAAATATTTTTAAAGGTAACTTTATATTATTAAAAGCATGGTAAATAATTTTTTTAAAGATAAGAAAGTATAAATTTTCGACTTTGAGAATTGTCCAGCTCCAGGCGCCAGCGGCTCGAGGTCACAAGCCAATCCGTCCAAAAGGTTAAAAAGCAACCTTTCGGCCGGCTCGTCTTGTGCTTGTCGCCGCTATGCGGAAGCATTAAGCTTTTCTTATCTAGAGGAGGAAGAAATGTTAGTTTTTAAAAAATTAAAGTCATTTTATCTTCCTTATAAAAGAGATTTTATTTGGTCGATGCTTTTCATGCTGATCGTGGCTGCCATTACGGTTGTCTATCCGGTCATTTTGCAAATGACGATTGATGAGGTAGTGCTTGGCAAGCAGTATGATTGGGTACCATGGATTTCCTTTGGATTTATCTCGATCATGGCTGTAAAAGGGCTATCGACGTATATTCAACATTATTTGGCAGATATGTTTGGAATTAAATCGGTGTATCTACTTCGAAATGCCTTATATGAAAAACTGCAGCGGCTATCATTCAGCTATTATGACAATGCGAAAACAGGGGACTTAATGTCACGGTTAACCGCAGATGTAGAAGGGTTTCGCTTTTTTGTATCTTTTGGGTTTAGTGAGGTTCTTCGTTTTGTCATTGTAGTTGGTGCTAGTTTATGTGTGATGTTGTATTACTCGGTTTCACTCACCCTTGTCACAATCGTGGTGTTACCATTTATCAGTGTGGTGGCTTATAAATTTGACAAAGAGGTTCACCCAGCCTTTCGAGGGATTCGCGAATCGTTTGGACAATTAAATACCAAGGTACAAGAAAATATTAGCGGAATTCACACGGTTAAAGCTTTATCAAAAGAAGAAGTGGAAGTTGAGCGATTTAATAAGAGAAATCAGGTGTATAGGACGAAACAACTTAATACAGCAGCTGTTTGGGCAAAATACTTTCCGCTTATGGAGCTGATTGGCAATATTTCTGTCGTTGCTTTATTGGGATTCGGGGGATATCAGGTCATTAATGGTACGCTAAACCCCGGTGAGCTTGTAGCCTTTTACAGTCTTGTTTGGTATATTATGTGGCCGATCATGAACCTTGGTTTTACCATTAATATGTTCTCCCAGGCGAAAGCCTCCGGTGAACGGCTTCTTGAAGTATTAGAAGCGGATGAAACCATTTATGATGGTGATGATGTAAAGAATATCGATCAAATAGAAGGAAGTGTAGTATTCCAAGATGTTACCTTCAACTATCAAGTAGAGGAAAAAGCAGCTCTCCAGCATATTACATTTGATGCGCCTCCGGGTTCAACTATTGGTCTTATTGGTGCGACCGGTTCCGGAAAAACAAGCATTATCCAGCTTCTGTCACGCTTTTATGAGTCAACAGAAGGAAACATTCTCATTGATGGCCGTCCGATTCAGGAATATGAATTAAAGACACTGCGTTCACATATTGGGGTTGTCTTACAGGAAACTTTCCTTTTTTCGTCGACGATAAAAGCGAATATAGCTTACGGAAGACCAGATGCGACGATTGAAGAGATTATTGATGCTGCTAAACGTGCTCAAGCCCACGATTTTATTATGGAATTGCCTAATGGATATGACACGATGCTCGGGGAACGGGGAATGGGTCTTTCCGGGGGACAGAAACAACGGATTGCAATTGCCCGAGCGATTTGTACGAATCCAGCTATCCTCATTTTAGATGATTCGACAAGTGCGGTGGATATGGAAACAGAATTTCAAATTCAAAAAGCCCTTCAGGAAGTAATGAAGGGGAGGACAACATTTATTATTGCCCATCGTATTTCATCGTTGAAACATGCAGATGAAATTTTAGTACTTGAAAATGGGCAAATCATTGAACGAGGAACACATGAACAGTTAGTAACCCATAATGGACCGTATCAAAGAATTTATAACATTCAATATCAGGATCAAGCAGCGATTATGCAAAAGGCGGTAAGGTAGGTGGAAACATGGAAGAAAATCGTAAGAAACAACTGATATTGGAGCGGTTTCACTACTCGCAGGATGAAGTGATTGATAAACCGTTTAATTGGAAGCAAATGATGCGATTGTTACAGTACTTTAAACCATATGTTAAAAATTTGCTGCCGCTTTCGTTTGCAGCTGTTATCCTTTCAACGGCGATCCGTTTAATTATTCCGATTTTAATTGGAGTATACACGCTTGATCGAGCAATTATTGAAAAAGATACAACGATGCTAATCCAGCTTGTTTTTATCATTTCTGGTTTATATTTGTTATCGTATTTGATCAATTCATTGCGGATTCGCTGGATGAACAAGCTTGGCCAAAATGTCATCTATGATTTGCGAAAGCATTTATTTACACATGTACAATCCTTGTCACATCGATTTTTTGACCAGCGTTCAGCCGGTTCGATTCTGGTTCGGATTATGAATGACATTAATTCCTTGCAGGAGTTGTTTACAAGTGGTGTCATTAACCTATTAACCGATTTTCTCCTTTTGTTTGCGACGATTTTTATCTTGTTTTCTTTGAATGCAAAACTGACGATTGCGATTATGATTATTTTGCCGATCATGTTTTTCATTTCAACAAGCCTGCGAAAAAAAATCCGATTATTGTGGCAACAGGTTCGGCTTAAACAGTCAAAAATCAACTCTCATTTGAATGAAAGTATTCAAGGAATTCGTGTTACCCAGACATATACCCAAGAAAAAGAAAACATCGAATTTTTTAAGGGGCTCAACCAAGAAAATTATCAAACGTGGAAGCAAGCGGTCCAAAAAAATGCGATGTTTGGCCCGTTCATCGAGATGACGAATGCTGTGGGGACGGCTATTCTTATCTGGTACGGCGCTGTTCTGGTTGCAGGAAGTGAAGCTACCATTGGGGAATTTGTTTCATTTGCCTTTTATTTAGGTATGTTTTGGGAGCCGATTTCACGTCTTGGGCAATTGTATAACCAGCTGCTAATTGGAATGGCGTCTTCTGAACGTATTTTTGAGTTTTTAGATGAACGGCCGTTGGTGTCAGAATCACCTAAAGCACTTCAGCTTTCCTCGATGAATGGAAATATTGATTTTGAAGAGGTAGAGTTTTCTTATGATGAAAAACGAAAAGCATTAAATGGGGTTGCTTTTTCGATAAAAGCAGGTGAGACGACAGCGCTTGTCGGGCATACCGGATCAGGGAAAACAACTATTGCTAATTTAGTCAGCCGATTTTATGACGCTACAGGCGGTATCGTTAAAATTGATGGCTATCCGATCCAGGATTTATCCATTTCCAGCCTGCGTTCGCAAATTAGTGTGGTGCTGCAGGATACGTTTATCTTTTCGGGGACGATTATGGAAAATATTCGTTTTGGTAATCCTAATGCGAGTGATGAAGATGTGGAAGCAGCGGCGAAGGCAGTGGGCGCTGATCTATTCATTACCCAGCTTTCAAATGGGTATCAAACAGAAGTGGAAGAACGAGGCAATGTCTTGTCTGTAGGGGAACGTCAGCTTCTTTCCTTCGCAAGAGCACTCCTGGCTGACCCGAAAATTCTCATTCTCGATGAAGCAACCGCGAGCATTGATACGGAGACAGAAGTGAAGATTCAAAAGGCATTAAAAACATTATTAAAAGGAAGAACGGCCATTATGATTGCTCATAGGCTTTCTACAATCAGAGAAGCCGACAAGATTATTGTACTGGACCATGGAAAGATCCTTGAGCAAGGAAATCATGAGAAGTTAATGGTAAAACAAGGAGTTTACTACGAATTAGTGAAAGCACAATACAAAATGCTTGGTACGGGTTAATCGCTTATTTATTATTCTATCATCATACTAAATTGACAGAGGTTCAATCGATTTACTGGCGTAAAAATCCTTTAAATAGGCTTTTTACGCTATTTTTTTTTACATATGATTTCACCAATAAATCTATAATTTTTCAAGTAGTGTAAAAAAAGGAAATTTTTTAAGGTAGTAAGAGATTAAAAAAGGACCGGGCGGTTTTTGCCCGGTTTTTTGTATGAATCTGTACACTAATTCCATAAATATATGATTAAAATGCAAACACTGGTTGTGCTTACTATTTTACGGTTACCCATTAAGGATAATATTTTTTTAATTTGTTCCAATAAAAACAAACACTCCTATTCAAAAATTGGAGTGTTTGCAAGTATAGATAAGATTAAGGTGTCATCGTTTCGTTTGCAACAATGTGTTCCAGCAAAGATATTATTTGTTCAGCATCATCCTTGTTAATATGTTTGCCAGATTGTTTTGCAACCCAATCTATTAAACTTTCAAGCGTTTCATAGCCATTTTTTCGAGATTCCTCGGCTTGTTTTTCTTTTCCTTGCTGTGTAAATGCCTCAGCCTTTTCAAAATGTTTCTCGGCATTTTCCAACTGAACGAGTAAGGCATTCCGAATACCTGTTGGTTCGATTTTAGCCCGTTCCACTATTTCTTTTACAGTGCTGACCTTTGCATACACTAAAATTTTTAATGCTCCTACTTCCTTGTTTTTTGTCAAGGATTTATAGGAAACCTGATGTGTACCAATTATTGTTGTATCTACAGTTTTAGACTTCACATTGGACGGATTAGTCACTTGAGCAAACAAACCTAAATCTGACACTTGTTTGTTTAGATCATAATCATCTGCAATAAAACTTTTATTAGACAGGGTCAAATAATCAGTTCCCCGAACAGTTACAATAGGCAGCAAGGCTAATGGGTCAAATTCACCATTGTTACTATTAACTTCTAACCTGTGCGTGTCGTTTTTAATTTCCCCAATATAAACATTAGGCTTTTGTTTACTATAATCAACATGACCAACCATATTTGCTAATGCTCGTTCTGGCGTACCTTCTGTCATATCAAACTTAGCGTTTGATAGATCAAGAGATATAAGCTTAGAAAACTTAGATAAATCGTTGTATGTTAACTTTCCAATGGCAGTATTACTGAACGATGCCTCCTGAAGATTAGTTAAGCCTGTAATGATCACCTCATTTAATTTCAAATTGCCTGAAAACGTACCATTTTTGATGATTGTTAACTTTGTACAATTTGTAAGGTCTATACTAGTCATATTTGGCAGTAACGAAATACCAGTTAGATCACTAACGTTTGAATTGGATAAATCCAATTTTCCAGTAAAATTAAATAATTCTTTTGTAGTATTCCCAACTTGTTCCTGTATAGCTGCAAGCAGTGCTGCATCCGGAATCATTTTGGAATCTATTTTTATAGGATCACCGTAAAAGTATGCCTTAGGCTCAGACTTATTGCCGCTATAGTCTTCAAGAACGAGTGTGACTACGCCCGATGCTGCTGGAAGCTTTATATTTTTTGAAGCTGTACTTGAATTTAAATAACTTTTTCCTCTAGTTCCGAATGGAGTAGACGTTGTATATTCATTTTGGAAGGTTAATGGCTTTCCGTCTACATATGCATATATTCGCCACCAATCTGCTTGTCTTGGTGCGTCGAGACTCATATAGGAGGATGTACCACTCTTGGCAACATTTATTTCACCATTATATGGTTCAATATATACATCCTTTAGTTTGCCAGTATAAAGAATAGGCTCGCCTTGTTTGTTATCCGTTCCGACTACAGATATAGCCAGAGTATATTCCGAACCATCTGCAATAGGAACAATAATCTGAGTTGAGGTAGTTCCCTTTTTAACAGTCTTTTTAAAAGTCTCCTTATTGGTACTGTTAATAAATGAAACCTCTATGTTGATGCCAGAATAATCTATATCAGGATTTTTCCAGCTTATATCTAATGTACCAGCATTTGCAGATTGCGTAAGGTTGCCGCTTTTAGTCAAAGCTTCCTCTACAGTTAGATTACTAACTTTTGTCGAAAAGTCATAACTTGTTGTTGCAGGTAAGCTCTCTGTTTTGTCTGCACCAACGGCCCTAAGCTCTAAGTTTACTATATTTTTTTCGCCATATAATGATTTGATATAGAATGTATCTCCATATGTCCCGCCAAGGTAAACTCTTTTACCATTAGACAGATTTGCGTACAAGTTATATTGTTTTACTTTACTGTAGTCTTCAAGATCCCAGGCTACAATCATTTCATTCGTATCAAAGGCTTTTTTTACTGTAAATCCTGTTGGAGTATCAGGTGTTACATTTGAGCCATTAGTAAGTTTGATTTCCCCAATGTTTAGTTGGTATTTTTCAATTACAGAACCTTCTTCTGTTCCAAATGATAATCCTATTGCTGAAACTTCTTTACCTTTAAATTTGTTCAAATCAAACTCTTTAGTGACCCAGGATTCTGATTTCTTATTAGCATCTGGTACACTGATATATTCAATTTTATTTGGTTCGTCCTTGAATATTAATCCCAATTTCACTTTAGAATCATCTGTTTGAGAAGGTTTATTGTACGTAATTGATAATTTGCTGTTTGCGGCTATCTCTAAATTAGTTTTATATAAATGTAAGAAGTTATCAGCATCAAGCTTCCCAGTTACTACAAGGGAACTTCCGCCATTATAAGCACCTACTTTAGTATAGTCGTATGCTTGTGTATTATATTTTTGGCCATAATCAAAGTCTACTTTCAGCTTGTTCTTACTGGTTGTATCAATCCACCATTGCCATGTAGGGAGAATATCTTGCAGGTTAATATTTGACCATTGATGATCATTTATAACCTTACCCTCCTGATAATACTCCATACCGTGTCCTGTATTAAAGTTTGTAGCAAATGTTGAACCGTTAATTACAGATCGTTCACTAGCGAAATGAGCTACTCCGACCCATCCTCCTGCATCCTTAGCATCAACATCAGGTCTAGAATATCCAGGTTTTTTGCCTGTATTGGTCGGATCCATTAAAACGCCTGAATAGTACATTCTTTCCCGTTCTGCAATCATCCATTGATTTTCAGCTTTTTCTGCTTTCCGGTCTAGATGAAGCTGGATAAAGTCGCTAGGAGTGAACAAAGCTACGCTTCCTCTTAGATTACCAGTTTTATCAAGTAAGTTTTCAATGCCACTTGCAGAGCCATGTGAACCACTTAACCCTCCTTGGGCGGCTTCAACTCCGAAAAAAGCTTGCTTAAAAGGATCAATTCCCCTTTCAGAAGCATGCTGCAAAGAAGTCTCAATCCTGTTTGATCTAAACCAATCGTAATTGATAAAAAGAGAACTGTTTACAGTACCATACTGATCATCCTTAATCCAATGGCTGTTTTTTTCATTTAGCTGATTTTGATATTGTAAATTACCATTTGGTAGAATAGAGTCATACCATTGAATATAAAGGCCGTTCTCAATTAGATATTTTGTGAATTGCTTATAGATAGGGACATCAGCAGCAGGAACAGTCTCTTCTAAATTAATGAAGAAACCATCAAAGCCGTAGTAATGAGCAAATTCAATCAGTTTCTTTCCTATTGGAAAGTCTCCATTCTCATCCTGAACAATCATCTGTTTAGGAGCTTGGCCGGCACGAGGCAGGAATATACAACCAAGAGATTTAACACCGTTTTTATGTGCTGCATTGGTATATGCAGGGTTAGGTACATTAATAATACCAAATTCAAAGAATCGCGTTTGCCAAGGACCATCGGGATTATAGAGACTTGTGGGTACACCTTTAGTCACTACTCCATGCCATGAAGCATAGTAGTCTGTGTATTGCCAAAAGTTAAATTGATATTGGCTGAAATCATTGTTATATGGTAATCCCTCAAAGAAAGAGTTCCCGTAGTCACCACCCATAACTAAAATTTCTGCCTCTGATTTTAGATTTGGTTTTGCCTGTGTTGCTGTTAATGGTTCATTTCGCTCCTGCAGTGGAATATTTGCACGCATTAGGTCCGCATATGGATCTGTTTCAGGAGACCAATTCTCCAAATCGTAAACACGATGCCCTGCCATACGAGGCTGATTGTCTCCTGGTGTAGCATCACCTGTATATGGCCAAGTATCAGCTAATACAGTTCCTGTACCAATAAATCCCGTATTACCTAAAACTTGAACAAACATTAGGACTATTACAAATAATACCATTGTCTTTTTCACTTTTCTTTTTTTACATTGTTTGTTCACTATACTCTTACCTCACTTTCTTTTTTTAGATGTTTTTGGACTTTTTCCTCATTCTGTTATTGGTATTGGATATTAGATAAGCACTTTCTTTTTCTTAATCTTCAGAAAATATAATCCCCACCACCTTTTTCTTCATAAGCCTTTCGGAAAATATATTTCCACTTCAGGATAAGTCATTTAAATAAGTCTTTTTGAAGTGAAAACAATTTATCTATTGACATCACATAATTCCACTTGTCAAAGAGGCATTTCACTTAGTGAATGGAACAATATGAATATCAATCAACATAACCAATTTTACTGGTGAAAACCCTTACATTTATGATATCAGTTATTTAACCATCGCTATATTGGATAAATTACAGATTTATTGGATTAACTAAAGAGTTATACAAATCCTCCCTACTAGCTTAAACCACCTTACTATTCAACACGTACGTATACCCAGTGCTTTTGTAAGCTAAAAGTTATCACAAAAATTAAAGGCCATAATACGATTTACTTGTAATATTAATAGAGTAGGGTAACCTCTTTCGAAGGCCTTAATAAGGCATACGGCTTACACATAATGAAATCTGACATTTATCTTTAGTAAATGTCTAACTGCCGCTATCAATAACCATTTTGATAATCCCTAATAAAGCCTGTTATCCATTTGATTAGATTGCCAATTAATAAAAAAAACCAAACGATTCCCCATTTTATGAGGTACTCGTTTGGTTTTTTTGATATAAATTTTCAAAATTAGGCGTTCAGAGCCAATTGGATCATTAACTCTATTCCGGAGGGGATGGCTGCTTCATCAATGTCAAATTTGGGATGGTGGTGAGGATATTGACTTATTTCACTTTTCATTCCGACGTTGATGAAGGCTCCCGTCTTTTCCTTTAAATAATAGGAGTAATCTTCAGCACCCATAACGGGTTCTTTTTCCACAAAGACATCTTCACCAAAGGATTTTTTGATGATATTTTTGGCTGCTTCGCATGCCTCTGGGTGATTGTACAACGGCGGCGTTCCCTCTATGAAGCTGTAGTGCCCTTTAGCACCAAAGCTTGCGCAAATGGATTCCGTTAATTGAGCTGTTTTTTTGTGCATCAGTTCGGCTCCTTCAAACGTCAATGCCCGAATTGTCCCTAGCAGTGTAACCTTTTCAGGAATGACATTATAGGAATTGCCCGCTTGCATCCCGCCAAAGGAAATTACACCTGCATGCAGCGGGTTCAAATTTCTGCTGACAATTGATTGAAACGCTTGAATAAGGTGGGTCGCGATATAGATCGGGTCCACCGTTTCGTGTGGATAGCCGCCATGTCCGCCTGTTCCTTCAATCGTGATGTCAAAGTCGTCGCTCGAGGCCATGGCATAGCCGGTGGCAAAGCCAATTTTTCCAAGAGGCATACCCGAGATATAATGAATGCCATAAATGACATCGACTCCGTCCAATACCCCCTCTTTTACAAGCTGTTGTGCACCGCTGGGAGAGGCTTCCTCTGAGCTTTGAAAAATTAAGACAATATTATTTTTTACGAGCTGCGGGTTTTCGCTCATCCATTTGGCAGCTCCAAGCAAGGTTGCTGTATGGCCATCATGGCCACAGCCGTGCATTACGCCGGGAACGGTTGAAATATACGGCTTGTTGTCCCCTTCTTCTTGAAGCGGAAGGGCGTCCATATCGGCTCTAAGTGCAATGGTCTTTTTTCCTTCTGTTCCTTTAAAAAAAGCTACCACATTTGGTGCTGAAAACCTTGAATCTATCGGAATACCAAATTCAGTTAATTTCTCCTTTACATAGGCAGCTGTTTTATATTCTTGTCCTGATAACTCAGGGTTCATATGAAAATGCCGGCGCTGCTGAATGGTCCACGCAATTAGCTCTGAATCTATCAATTTTGTCTGTAACATGATTGCCCTCCGAATAAAATAATTATGAATATTTATTCAATGATTGTAATTTATATTCAATCGTAATGCAACCAAAATGATCCCATCCTTTATTTTTTCCTATTATTTAGGATTTGCCGGCGGGTTCTTTGCGGCATTGACGGTAAATATTTATCATCTGTTTTGGTTTATTTATGAAAAATACGTGCGGATGGCGGAACTAGTCAACCAAGAATTATCACTTCATGTTGGTGTGGCCATCTTCACTTTTTTTTGCGCGATGGGTGTTGGATTATTGTCGGAAAAACTAACCGAAAAACAAATGCAATTACAAAGTTTGAATCAAAAATTAAAGTATTTAGCTTTGTATGATCCTCTAACAAGTCTCCCAAACCGCCACTATTTCATGGAAAGATTATCAGAATCCTTACAGGGTAAACAATCCGTTTCCCTGCTGTTTATAGATTTAGATTGATTTAAAAAAGTGAATGATACCTATGGCCATGAAGAGGGAGATCATATATTAATAGAAGTAGCGAATCAATTAAACATGTTAAGTGATGACTCTATGTTTTTAAGCCGCCTTGGGGGCGATGAGTTTATTGTCATGTTAAAAGGGGCAGACCAAGAAAATCAATCGAAATAGCGCAGGAGATATTAAAGAAGTTACAACTGAAAGTACATGATTTGAGGATTTCAGCTAGCATTGGCATCGCCGCCTTATCTAAACACGGTGATACCCCGTCATCATTATTAAAAAGTGCGGATACAGCAATGTATCATGTTAAATCAAAAGGAAAAAATGCGGTTGGTGCCTGACACCGCCGAAAAATGTAAAAGCACCTCTATGAGGCCGTTTGCATAAAAAGGGGTTTTTCCAATCAAGGGTCGACCATGTTCCTTGTACAACCAATAAGACAAAAGGACAGAACTATTTAATAACAAAAGGTAATTTGATACCTAACAAACACAAAAGGCTGAATTTCTAAGGTGTTAATGCTAACACTTTGAAACTCAGCCTTTCTTTTATTTCCGTGCCTTGAATAGTAAATAATGTCCAGCTTCAGCGCCTAGGTACTCGATAATAATTATTTACTTTACGCCTATCCGCGGATCTACATAATCCGGATAGTCAGTGATTATGGCATCTACTTTCATATCAATTAAAAACTGTGCAGCTTCACGGCTTCTTACTGTCCAGGAGGATATCTTCATTCCGTGTGCGTGAACTTTATCGACCAATTCTTTTGTAACAATCCCATAACTTGGGTTAAAGTAATCTGCGTATGTGGCAAATTCCTTCAATGCTTGATCTGTTGTATGGGTAGTGGAGGAAGTAAGGACACCCATTGGAACCTTTGGAAGAAGGTCATTCATTTTTTTTACGGTGTCAAAGTTGAACGATTGGATGATGATTTTATTATTTTGCGGTTTATCAAGATTCCGTTCCCGCAACTGTTGGGCAACCTCTTCTTCTATCCCTGGATAAAGCTCCGGTGCTTTCATCTCTATTAAGATACCAATTTTTCCGCGATATCTGTCTAGCACTTCCTCGAATGAAGGGATTTTTTCACCTGCAAATTGTTCCCCTTTAAAACTTCCGGCATCAAGGCTTCGCAACTGTTCAAAGGTTAGATCCTTTACACGCCCAGTCCCGTCTGTCGTTCTGTCCACTGTCGTATCGTGAATAATCACTAATTTCCCGTCTTTACTCCGCTGAACGTCAATCTCGATGTAGTCAGCCTTCATATCGAGTGCTTTGTCAAAGGCAGCAATGGTGTTTTCTGGAGCATATCCTGATGCTCCTCGATGGGCGACATTATCAAATTTCCTTAATTCCCCGGTCGTTTCTGCCGCAAAAGCCTGCTGGAAAGGACTAAGCAATAGTGTTAGTGCGAAGCCGGCTCCAAGTAATGTTTTCTTCATTTCTCCATCTCCCTTGTCAAATAGTTTCGAACAAGGTTAGTTTATAAAAGAATTATTAAGCTAGTTTATGGTTCTTGTTTAGCTAGAGTTATAATAATCTAAAGAAAAAAACGTATTTTTTCCTAGTTTTGTTTACATTTGGAATTGGACCAATTTCCTATATTGCCATTTTTAAATTTTTTATAAAAATATCCACAAATCTCTGGCATCTTTCGAGGTCTTGCGTTTGTAGGGTGATTTCAATCTTAAGCGTGACTGCTAAATAGCTGTGAACATAGAGCATATCCCGAAACGCATCAACTGCTCCGCAAAACTTGGGATAAAAACTATCGCCTGTGCCGACTACTCCGGTCACAACGTGCTTGATATCCTGGCCTTCAAAAGCGCGATACAGTGCGAGCATTTCTTCCGGAATTTCTCCATCTCCCCATGTATAGGTTCCAATAATGATGGCATCAAATGTGGTGATCTCCTGTATAGGGAAATGATCCATCCGAAACAGACGTACCTCAATTTTTTTCTCAAAAAATAAATCCCTTATGAAATGGACTAGTTCTTCTGTATTCCCCGTTTTTGAGGTATACACGATTGCGAGATTCATAGTTCATCGAAACCGTTCGATTGGTTTACCTTCGCATAGGCCCGCGACTTTTGTTCAAAGAAATCCGATTTGGTTCCATTCATCATTTCATCGCTAAAAACATGAATCCATGGCATCGGATTGGTTCGGTCTTCATATAGATTTTCTAAACCAAGCTGGCGCAATCGTTTATTTGCCAGATACTCCGTATATCCATCGTACTCGTCCAAATCAATACCTGTTATATTTCTGAGTATGAAAGCGGCCCATTCTTTTTCCAGCTCGACTGCTTGTTCGATTGTTTTATAGACATACTCGATATTTTCCTGATGATTCAATTCGGGATTTTCTGTTAACAAAATCCGAATAAACTGGGCGACGAAGTATGCGTGCTGCATTTCATCCCGTTGGATATAGCTGATCATCGTGCTCGTTTTTAGCATTTTTTGTTGACGGGCAAGATGATAGAAAAAGGCAAATCCCGCATAAAAATAAATACCCTCGAGATTAATAGAGTTCACCGCTAATTGAAATAAATGCTGCGGTGTGGGATTTTCGCGAAAGCTTTCATAAGCCTGCAAGATCAAATGGTTTCGTTTTTGAACGATGGGATCACTTTTCGCTTGATTGAACCGGACGTTCTGTTCGCTTAAAGGGACAAGCGAGCTTAGGATATAAGAATAAGATTCATTATGAACCGCTTCCTGCTGGGCAATGACGGCAAAAATCGCCTTAAAGCTGGAATCAGTCACGTAATCCATTACTTGCGTCATCGTTGGTGTTTGCAGGCTATCGAGAGAGGCCAACTGGGTATTAATTCGTAAAAATACATCCTTCTCATCCGCACTGAGCAGGTCCCATTGTTTAATATCATCCTGCATATTAATTTCTTGGGCCTTCCAAAAATTTGATAATAATGTTTGATACAAATCGTACATTTGCGGGTAGGCGATATCATTCCAATTCAGCAGGCCAGAAGACTCACCGTTGATGATCCCTGTTGATTTATTAGGAAACTCCGGGTTTAGCAATTTTATTTTTGATAATGGTGCATGAATATCCATCTTATTCCCTCCTTAGCTTTGGCATGCTTCACATTCTGCTATTTCTGCCTGAGATGTGCTTCTTACGTAGTACGTCGTTTTTAGTCCATGCCTCCAGGCTTCCATATGCAGGTTCAATAAATCTTTTGCTTTGATATCATGGCGAACATAAAGGTTAAAGCTAATCCCCTGGTCAATATGGCGCTGTCGGGCTGCATTTTGTTTAATGCTCCAAACTTGATCTAATTCATGTCTTGCCCGGCGATAATAGTTATAGGTTCGATGATTTAAGTCTGGTGCGGTTACTTTGAATTTAAAATTTTTCTTCTCTTCGGCATATTCAACAGAATAGATCGGGTCAATCCCATCTGTGGAGCCGCCGATTTTTGCCGTTGATGAGTTGGGAGCAACGGCCATTAACCAGCCGTTTCGGATTCCATGTGCCGCAATCTCCGTTTTTAATTTTTTCCACCGATCAGATTGATAATTTTTCCGGTCAAAATACACGCCAGTTTGCCACTCGGAGCCTTGAAATTGCCGGTACTCTCCTTTTTCGATGGCCAGCTCCTTGGAGGAAAGGATGGTATAGTAAGCAATGTCCTCATACAGGTGGTCGGCCAATTCCACAGCTGCATCTGACTCCCAGTGAATGCCGTTAAGGGCGAGAAGATGGTGCCATCCGAACGTTCCCAGACCGATGGCTCTGAACTTTTGATTGGTAACCTGGGCTTGACCTACCGAGATGGTATTTAAATCGATCACGTTATCCAACATCCTTACTTGAATGCGAATCAATCGCTCAAGAACTTTGGCAGGGACCGCATTTGCCAGATTAATAGAAGACAAGTTACAAACAACGAAATCACCGGGTTTACGAACGATGACGATGTTCCCATCTTCATCCTGATATTCGTTTACAATCGTTGTCGCCGACATATTTTGCGCGATTTCCGTGCATAAGTTGCTGCAATAAATCGAGGTGCGGCCCGCTCCTGCTAGATGCTTATTGGGATTTTGCCTGTTCACTTCGTCACGGTAAAACATATAAGGTGTACCTGTTTCTAACTGGGACACCATGATACGCGCCATTATATCCATTGCACGGTACGTTTTCCTTGGAAGAAACGGATGGTTTACGGCTTCTTCGTATTTTTTTGAAAAGTAATGTTGATCAGTTTCATCATAAAAATCCTCGAGTCCCAGCGGGTTCCCGTTTTCATCCTTCCAGCCCATATAGTGCTTCACTTGATGGGGGCAAAAGGTATGCCACTCGCCGATACTTCTCCCATTCTCATCTGTTTCTTGCAGTTTTTTCATAAAAAGATCGGGTATGGTCACACCTGTAAAAATATCATGTGCTTTGCGGCGCTCATCCCCATTATTAGTTTTCAAATCAAGAAAGCCGTTCATGATATCTTTATGGAACACATCTAAGTACACAGCGATGGCGCCTTGTCGCTGCCCTAATTGATCGACACTAACGGCTGTATCATTGACCAGTTTAATCCACGGTACAACTCCCGAAGAGTTCCCTTTAAATTTTTTTATATCGGAGCCCAGGGCGCGGACTTTTCCAAAATAGATGCCAATTCCGCCGCCATCTTTACTTAACCTTGCGATATCCCAATTATTTAAATAAATACCGTCAAGAGAATCGTCAACGGTATCAATAAAACACGAAGAAAGCTGGCCAAAGCTTTTACCAGCATTCGCTAATGTCGGAGTGGCAACCGTCATGTAGAGATGACTTAATGCCCAGTAAGCTTCTTTCACAAGGTGTAACCGTTTTGAGGGACGCTCATTTTGCATTATTGTCATCGCAATGATCATAAAGCGCTCTTGCGGCAGTTCATACACATTTCGCTCATGATCTTGGGCAAGATAGCGATCCGCTAGTAAAAATAAACCGATGTAAGTAAATATGGAATCTCGCTCTGGGTCGATCTCTTTTGCTAATTCATCGATTTCGTCTTTCGTATAAGTGTTTACTAGATTGCTAGAATAAATGCCGATTTCGGTTAATTGTTTGATTAGGTGGAAAAAATCTCCGTACTTTAACGAATGGCTATATCCTCGGTTTTTGGCCGCCTTTCGATATAATTCATTCAAATATAAGCTGGCAGCGACAAAGGTCCAATCGGGCTGGTCCATCGCAATCTGATTGACGGCATAAAATAACGCTTGTTGGTTGGCCTCAGCCTCATCCAACTCTCTTATTTGTTTTTCAAGCACCGTAGTATCCAACTGATATTTCGCCGAAGCTTGTCTGATAGAATCTACTACTAAATGAAATTCATCTTTTACTTTTGTGGTCATGTTTGCATTCCTCCTACAAAAACAATATTGTTTTCTATCCTTGATTAATGTTACTCTAGAGATCTTTTTGTGACCGTGGGCTCGGTTTTTTGGGGTGAACGGTCACAATTACCTCCTTTTTGTGCCCGAGAACTCGCTTTTTTCAGGTAGACGGTCACAATTAACTCTTTTTGTGCCCGAGAACTCGGTTTTTTAAGGTAGACGGTCACAATCAATCTTTTTTTGCGCCCGAGAACTCGCTTTTTTGAAATAGACGGTCACAATCAAGCCCTTATTGTGCCCGGAGACTCGGTTTCTTCTGGATTAGTGCCACTATGAACCCCAAAAACAACAAAAAATCCGCTCGGGATAACCGAGCGGATGAAACGGATCACTAAGCAAAAGGAAAAATAAGACTTCATGCCCTTTGCTGCCACCGTTCATCTCCTCAATCCCCGAAGAAGTGAAACTACTTAAGAAAGACAGGTCTCCTGACTTATGCGTCATTCTACTTTGAGCCCTTCCCGTATAAGCGCCTATTTTCATAAACGTTCTCATACAGTGGTTTGCTCATTTCGTCAGCATTTACAGTTGCGGGGGCAGTTCTGGATTCACACCAGATTCCCTATTAAGCCGATCACGGCATCTTCACCTAAGGTAAATACAATATATAGTTGTGATTTTGAAAAATAAACCAATATGTAGATTAAGAAACTAAAATCAATCATAGTATAAATAGTTTACTATTTCAAGTGTTTTTAATGAGGGCAGACTTAACTCTGCAGCTATTGGTGACTGTAATAAGGTAAAGAGAGCTAAATGGACATCCAATAAATTTTATTACGGGACATGTAAGATTTTTTTAGCAGATAATTTAATGGAAATATATACTGAGTATGGTAATATGAACAAATATTGAAGGACTTGATTGGTTAGAATAAAAAGTGAAAGGGGTATGAATATGGAGTTTACAATTAACTGGAAAGAGAAAATGGCATTTTCAGGAGTTACTCCCTCAGGGCATGAAATTATAATGGACGCAGCTCAAGAAGTCGGGGGAGAGAATTCAGGCGCCAGGCCTACTGAACTGCTTCTTCAGGCTGTTGCAGGTTGTACAGGAATGGATATTATCTCGATATTGCATAAAATGCGTCTAGAGCCTTCTGCCTTCCAAATGGATATAAAAGGCGAACGTGCCGAAGACCATCCCAAGAGATTCACCACTATTTCCATTCATTATGCTTTTGAAGGTGAATTGCCAGAAGACAAGGTCATAAGAGCAATACAGTTGTCCAAAGATAAATATTGTTCAGTCGCCCATTCCTTAAATTCAGAAATAACCGTAAGTTACTCCATAAATGGTACTAAAGGAAAACAAGATATATAAGTTTGAAAGAAGTAACAGCCTCTATAGCATAAGGGTAGTTACTTCTTTTTTTTGTTCATATTTGACCTCTTGACGTTCTATGTCAATGACGCCCCCGAATAATGTTGTTTCTGTATCTTGAATAACAGAACATTAACTCAGTAGCTAATTTTGTCTTTTGTAAAAATTTACACAATTCATATAAATTAATATAATAGAAAGATACTAGTATATATTACCTGTGATTTTTCATGCTCTTAAGGCCGCGCTTGCTATGTTAATAGGCTATATGGAGGAAGATATTGCAGTTTAGTTTGTATCTTGATTAATAAAGTCAAGGAGTTCTTCTATGAGTATAGATGTTGAAGTCGTTTTATATCAGGTAGTCGCTGTTCTCTTGCCTATCTCCGTCTACCATTTATTTTTTTATGAAAAAGACAGCCAGCGTAGAAAGCCTCATTCTAAACTTTCCATCATTTTGATTTTCATCCTAGTTCTTACTATGTCATTACCAGTGAAATTTTCCGAGGGATATGTGTATGATTTTAGAATTGTTCCCTTTATCATTGCTTTCGTGTATGGGGGGACCGTGCCAGGGTTACTAGCAGCAGTGGTTTTGTTAGGGTACCGGTATCTCATTGGCGGGGATGGCTTTTATGTCGTTTTAGTTAATTATTCCCTCACTTGTGCGGTTTTCATTTTAATGGGCAAACAATATGAATTATTTAAAAAGAAAAATAAGCTGATGTTTGTTAGTTTGGTGTTTTGGGTTAACACGATTATCGTGATCCTTACTCTATTTACAAAAAATCAAATTGAGCAAATTCCCTTCATGTTTGCTTTTTATTTCATCACCTGGATTTGCTTAATGATGGTTGTATTTATAATGGAAAATGTTAATCAGCAAATAGAAATGCGTGAGAAATTACAAAAAGATGAACGATTAAATGTTATTAGTCAGCTTGCCGCTTCTGTTGCTCATGAAGTGAGAAATCCCTTAACATCTGTCCGCGGTTTTTTACAGTTAATTCATGATGACGAAAATTTAAAAAGTGAACAGAAGCATTATATTGATATTGCTTTAGCGGAGCTAGATCATGCCCAATCGATTATTAATGATTACTTATCCTTAGCTAAACCGAATACGGAAGGTTTGACAACCGTCAATATATCGGACGAGGTTAGGAAGACAGTGGCACTCATGACCTCTTATTCTAATATCCAAAACATTTCCATCCAAATGAATATTCAAGATTCCCTTTATATAAAAGGAAATAAAAGTGAAATTAAACAGGTTTTAGTCAATATTATTAAAAATGGCATTGAGGCGATGGGTACAGGTGGTGATCTACTTGTTGATACATTTGAGAAGGATGGGGAAATCATTATCAAAATCACTGACAACGGTAAAGGAATGACTAAGAGCCAGCTTGACAAATTAGGGACGCCATTTTATACGACAAAAGAAAAAGGAACAGGTGTTGGCCTTACGATCTCGTTTCAACTACTTCAAGCAATGAAAGGGTCGATTTCGGTAGAAAGCCATATGGGGAAGGGAACCACTTTTACCATTAGATTTCCGTGCGTGACACACACCGAAGTTGTCGAATAAAACTTCGGTATGTTTTACTTCCCAATTAAACTTATTTAACATGGCTATTCATTAAAAAAATGCCAGTTCCCACCCATTGGATGGACCTGGCACCTTTTTATTTCCTACATTTCCATTTCATAATAATCTTCATTTTTAACAGTAAATTGATCTATGGTTTTACCATCAGATGTAATCGTGGTGATGGTAATTTGATCTTTGTCCACTTTGGCCTGTAAGGAAACGGCGATGTTTTCCATGTTGACGAAATCAAATTTTTCATCTGCCACAGCGTCATAGTGTTTTTTACCGGTTGTACCGGTAACCACATATACCGTTCCGTTCGGATCTTCTTTCCCATCTTTTAGCTTTTTCGTTCTGCCGTATGAATGATCATGGCCGGAGAACACGATATCTATCCCTAATTCATCGACGACCGGCGGCAGTTTTTGTTTCATGATTTCATTCCCGCCAAACGGATTTGTGTAATAAGGAGGTTTGTGTGTCACAAGGATTTTCCAAGGTTTGTCGGAATTTTTAACATCCTGTTTCAGCCACTCCAACTGCTCGTTCAGTATCTCGTTATTATCTGTGTAGCCTAATACGCTAATGTGCATGTTATTGTAATCAACCGAATATGTCCCGCCTATGTCTGACTCAGGTCCATTTTCAGGGGAGTTAAAGATGGCTTTTGCCAGTTGCCCATTTGGATCTCCCATGTATTCATGATTCCCCAGCGTCGAAATAAGATCGGTTGAACGAATGTTGCTGTATTGGCTCATGACTTTTAATACGTCATCCCATTGTTTAAATTTTGACGATTCATCGATAAGATCGCCTACATGGATCATAAACGATAAGTCTTTTTTATCGAGATCCCCTAGTATTTTCGTAAAGTCACTTAAATCAGATGGCGATTGCGTATCACCCAAAACGGCAAATTCAAAGCTTTGCTTTCTGCTTAATGTGGTAAACTCTTGCAGATCTGACCAGTTTTCTCCATCTCCAACACGGTAAACATAGGTTGTTCCCTGTTGTAATTTCTTTAATGTTACTTCATTTACGCGGACTATTCCATTTTTCATAGGATCTTGCTCACCGGAGAATACCTGGTTACTGGATGATCCGGTGATGGTTTCAAGTGACTGCTCACCTTTTTTGTCAAAATCCTTTTTTCGTGCAAATTGAATCACGGTTTTTTCTTTAGATAAAGGGCTCGACATCCATGTGAAACCTTTTTCTTTATAAGGGTCACCTGTTGGAGTAGAAATAATGTTTTTTATTTCTGTAACAGCTGCAAAAGGCGGATATGTCTGCGTGTTCACTTTAAATGAGTACTTCCCATCCTTGACAGCATATAAATTGATTTTCTTCACTTCATTTGTGATGGTATCCACACGAAGAGTACCTTTTTCATCTGTTTTTCCTAGGAGAACGGGTCCTTTACTATCATCTATGACGGCGAAAATTTCCACGTCACCCATTAATTCATTATTGGTATTTTTTACTGTCATAACAGCAGGCTTTCCAATTAAGATAGGCTCTGCCGTTAGCTCAAAAGCACCCTTTACATCGAAGCTGGCCGGCTTTATTGAATACGTTGAAACGAAGTTTTCTTCTTTTGGCGTCGTGTACTTTAAACTAGCTTCAGCCATTTCATAAGTCACCTTGCTGCCTTCTTTTGTTGATGCAGGGATTCGAACTTGAATTGTTGCAGCATCAGCGGCGGCCCCTGTTTCGCCGCTATTCACTAGATTCAATGTTAGAACTCCAGTAGTTGCATCATAGCTTGAGGTACTTGTGTTAAACCCATTAGAAAAAATAACATTTTCCACTGGGAAGTTTTTATCCATTTGCAGTTTAATAGAAGAGCCTAAGATCTCAGATGGATTAGCAGCCTTCACTACTAGGTCAACTACATCTCCCAGTAAGGCTTGCTCTTGTTTTTTGACTATTTCAATCTTTGCTGAACCAGTGTTCACTGTAAAAAAGACCGATTTAATAGCTTGGTTTCCGAATTTATCAGGGACCATAAGGGTTACCTGATGTGTTCCATCCGCCCATTTAAATCCACTTAATGAGACAGACCCATCCATATCAAATGAAAAATGACCTTCGGATTTGGAGTAGTCTTTGCCATCTACTAAAATTCTAATTTTTTCCCAATCAATTCCCGTTTTAAAAGGATCGTCTTCATATTCACTTACGTTCGCTTTCAAATTGACTGCATTTGTCTTGAAATCTTTCCCTTCCACGTTAATCGATTGAATCACCGGTGGATATAAGTCATCTACTTTTTCGCCATAAACGGCTCTAATATTATCAATATAGATGGTACCTTTTGTCATGGGTCCGGTGATGCCTGATTTCGTGGACATTAATCTTATTGCTTGTGTTCCCGAAATTTTGAACGGACCTGTAAAGGAAGCTGGTATTTCTGCCTCGATGTATTTCCAGCCTGTCCAATCAATCCCTGGTTTTTCCTGATTAAGATTAATCGTTTGAGTTTTGCCGTTACCGTCGACAATATTCATTC
>Ga0213823_1000366_pt1 | contig 42105 bp, 44 predicted proteins | sample MC6MC0907MG_FD_179887 | JGI IMG/M metagenome (GOLD analysis project Ga0213823, IMG submission 179887) | Enriched soil aggregate microbial communities from Iowa State University, Ames, United States - MC6-MC0907-MG | ecosystem: Environmental > Terrestrial > Soil > Unclassified | place: USA: Iowa...
CAGTGGAAGACAGGGGATCGTGCTTCGAACTATGCTTCTTCATGGTCTCGCCCTCGCTGCCGTTGGCTTCTTTGAACGCCACCGTGGCACTGTGATGCCTCGGCGGGGGCGAGTCCATCGATTACAAACAGCCCTAGGCCTGTCAGTTAGGGCCTAGGCCTGGGTACTGACCATCCCACCCGCGCTGCTGCCACCGCTCTCTTGCAGCGCTTCGAGCAGTTGCGCGGTCGCCTGCATGATTTGCCCAGTCAGGGTGGCGATGCTGGCCTGCTTGGCGCTCACCGCTGCGGCCTTGGCAGTCTCTTCCATCTTCGATGCCATCAATGCGGCCAACTGCTTCTGCTCTTCAGCCAGCTGCTTTTGCAGTTCCTTGATCATCTGCCGCAACTGCTGCACCGCTGCCGACTCGTCGCTGCTCTCGCTGCCTTGGGCCGACTCCGCCTGGCCACCGCCACCCACCTTCAAGGTGTCGCCACTGATGCTCAAAGGCCCGCCTTTTTCGCTCTGCGCGGCCTGCTTGGCCTGCTCGCGCTCGGCGGCCGCTGCGGCGCTCATCGCCTGGGCGGAAACTCCATTGATGTGGAGGTTACTCAAAGATATTGCTGTCATGCCGATTCCCTGCCTTCAGGTGAGTCCTTGCCTTGGCTCCCCTATCGGCCGCCGGACGCAGTTCTTTAGCCAGCGGTGACAAAACCCTCTAACCCCACCAGTAAATTCCCCTTCGTGTGGCTCGTTCCAACACATGTACTTGCGCAGGAGCCGGAGCCCCGGCGGGCGTCCACATTCGACCATTCAGGGAATCGCAGCCATGAGCCAGTCCTCACAGCAGGAAACAATCAAAGATCTGATCGGCGTGGGCTTCGGCCCTTCCAACCTGGCCTTGGCCATCGCCCTGGAAGAGCTCGCTCAGTCCCAGGGCCATGCCCTGGACGCGCTGTTCATCGACAAGCAGAAAGACTACCGCTGGCACGGCGAGACCCTGGCGACCCAAAGCGAGCTGCAGATTTCGTTTCTCAAGGACCTGGTCTCGCTGCGCAACCCCACCAGCCCTTACAGCTTCGTCAATTACCTGCACCAGAAGCAGCGCCTGGCCGACTTCATCAACCTCGGCACCTTCTACCCCTGCCGCCTGGAGTACAACGACTACCTGCGCTGGGCCGCCGAGCACTTCGCCACCCAGGCGGTGTATGGCGAAGAAGTGGTGCGTATCGAGCCCGAAGTGACGGCCGGCCGGGTAGAGCACCTGCGCTTGGTCTCGCGTGACCAACAAGGCCGCGAATACAGCCGCCGCACCCGCTCGGTAGTGGTCGGCAGCGGCGGCACGCCGAAAATTCCGGAAAAGTTCGGTGCCTTCAAAGATGACCCGCGCGTCTTCCACCACTCCCAGTACCTCAGCAGCCTGAACAAACTGCCGTGCACTGAAGGCAAGCCGATGCGCATCGCGGTGATCGGCTCTGGCCAGAGCGCCGCCGAGGCCTTCATCGACCTCAACGACAGCTACCCGTCGGTCAAGGTCGACATGATCCTGCGCGGCTCGGCACTCAAGCCGGCCGACGACAGCCCGTTCGTCAACGAGATCTTCTCCCCAGGCTATACCGACCTGGTCTACAACGAGCCGGCCGACCAACGCAGCAAGCTGCTGGGCGAGTACCACAACACCAACTACTCGGTGGTCGACCTGAACCTGATCGAACGCATCTACGGCATCCTCTACCGCCAGAAGGTCGCCCACCAGTTCCGCCACAACGTGCTGTGCCGGCGCCAAGTGGAAGCGGTGGTGGCCACCCGCGAAGGCCTGGAACTGACCCTGCGCGATCTCGCCACTGGCCAGTACCAGACCCACCGCTACGATGCGGTGATCCTGGCCACCGGTTACGAGCGCCGCTCGCACCGCGACCTGCTGGCACCACTGGCGGGTTACCTGGACGACTTCAGCGTCGACCGCAACTACCGGGTACTGGCCAGCCCAGACCTGCAGGCGTCGGTTTACCTGCAAGGTTTCTGCGAGAACAGCCACGGCCTGAGCGACACCTTGCTCTCGGTGTTGCCCGCCCGCGCCGCCGAGATCGGCCAGGCGCTGTACCAGGACCTGTCGCGCTTCAATGGCCGTTCGCAACCGGCTGTCGCCCTGACCAGCGCCTGATTCCCGCCTTCACTCGCCGGCCTGTCGCCCTGCGCGAAGGCCGGCTTGCGCTTTCTGAAACATTTGCTTGCATTTAAAACGGCAGGATTTCCATTCTCATTCGTCTTTATAAGTGCAGCCCTCTTGGTTGGGCACAAGCTCGACTACACATTTCAGAAGACGATCAGATGGCCAAATCCCCGAAAAAATCCAAATCCAAGTTGTGGTTCCTGGTCCACAGCTGGCTCGCCCTCCCGATCTGGTTCTTCGTGCTGATCGTCTGCTTTACCGGCATGCTCGCCGTGGTCAGCCAGGAGATTGTCTGGCTGGCCAACCCGGACGTGCGCGCCAGCAAGCCTGACGGCGATGCCGAACGCCTGAGTTACCAGCAGGTGCTCGATGCCCTGCACAAGGCCGAGCCGGACATGGCCGTTGAGTCGCTGAGGCAGCCCGATGGCTCGCACTTCGCCCTGACCGCCGATGTGACCTTCCCCGACGGCACCAGCCCAACGCTCTACGTCAACCCGTACACCGGGGCCATCCAGGGCAAGAGCCCGGACTTCAACTTCGAAGGCTTCACCCGCGCCTTGCATGGCTGGTGGCTGGTGCCCTTCACCAATGGCTTCAGCTGGGGTTGGTACCTGGTCTCGATACTCGGCCTGCCGATGCTGGCCTCGCTGGTCACAGGCCTGGTGGTCTACAAGAAATTCTGGAAGGGCTTCTTCAAGCCCGTTCGCACCGGCAATGGCTCGCGCATCTTCTGGGGTGACCTGCACCGGCTGGCCGGGGTTTGGTCGATCTGGTTCATCGCGGTCATTTCCATTACCGGTACCTGGTTCCTGATCCAGGCGATTTTGTTCGACAACAACATCAGCATCTCCAGCCGACCTATCGTGCCGGTCATCGCCCGTGAGGATGTGCCGCAGACAGCCGATGGCAGCCAGGCACCGCGCATCGATGTGGATGAAGCGGCGCGCATCGCCGGCTTGGCGATCCCGGGCCTGGAGATCAGCTCCGTCTCACTGCCGGCTACTGCCTACAGCCATGTCACCCTGGGTGGCCGCGGCTGGTACCCGCTGATGTTCCAGTCGGCCGCCGTCAACCCCTACACCAGCAACGTCGACAGCCAGTTCCTGATCAGCGACCGCTCTGCCCTGGAGTTCGTCACCGAGTCCATGCGCCCCCTGCACACCGGCGACTTTGGCGGCCTGGCGATCAAGCTGATCTGGTTCTTCTTTGGCCTGGTCCTCACCCTGATGGTGTTCAGCGGCCTGTTGATCTGGACCAAACGCACCGCCCAGGCGACCGCCGCCGCCCTCAAGCGCAGCGAGCGTGCGCCACGCGCGGCCAGCCGTGAAACCACCGTGGAGATCCGCCCATGAGCCAGGCCAAGACCCTGCCCGCCAGCCCGCTCAAGCAGTGGTGGCTGAAATGGCGCTTCCACCTGAACATCCTGCTGATCCTCATCCCGCTGGGTTTCATGCCCAAGTACTTCGAAAACGCCAGACTGTTCCGCGGCGACGCCGGGCTGGGGGCGAACGTGATCAGCGACATCCAGGTCGGCCCCTACAGCCTGAACTTGGCCGAACTGCGCGACGAGGCACCACGCGCCGACGGCCCCGCCGGCCATTTCAAGTCATTCAGCGCCTCGCTGTGCAAGGCCTGCATCAATGACGTCAAGGCCGTCTACCTGCGCATCGGCAAGCCGCGCAGCCTGCGCGCTGCTGGCACCATTTTCTTCGGCGCGCCGTACCGCATGGGCACCAACCTGCTGATACCGCCGCGCACCCAGCCTGATGCACAGATCTGGATCACCCTCGAAGGCTGGGACGGCAGCATGCACCAGGCTTCGGTCCCCCTGGCCAAGGCATCGCCCGCCACCGTGGCCTGGCTCGAGAAACAAGGAGGCAAGAAATGAAACACCTGATGCGTAAGCTCGCCCTGCCCTTGCTGGTACTGGCCGCAGGCCCTGCCCTGGCCCACAACCCGATGTGCGAATGCGAAGAAGTGGCCAGCGGCCAGGTCAAATGCACCGGCGGTTTCTCGGATGGCAGCGGCGCCCCTGGGGTGACCCTGGATGTGATCGGCTATGACGAGCAGGTGCTGGTCGGCGGCAAGCTTGGCGACGACTCGACCCTCACCTTCAAACGCCCCGACGGTGAGTTCTACGTGCTGTTCGATGCAGGCCCTGGGCATGTCGTCGAAGTCGACTACGCCGACATTGCCCAGCCATGAACAGCCCGGCCATGAATAGCCCAGCCATGAACCGCGCCCAGGTAGTCCGCCCGGCCGGTGCCGGCCACGAAACCCTGTACGTGCTGCTGGTCAGCCTGCTGATCGTGGTGCTTGCCGCCACGGTGGTGATGCTGCGTGGCGAACGCGAGGACGAACAGACCATCGCCAGCCACCAGATCGACGCCCGCCGCGACCTGACCCCCGCCGAACAAGGCCTGTACACCGACCTGCGCGTGGCCTTCGACGAGATCCAGTTGCTGCGCGAGGAAACCGCCGCCGTGCCCAGCGTACAAGCCCTGGCCGACGACGGCTTGCCACCTTTTGTGGTCGATGCGGGCAGCCAGAGCCGCGGTGGCCACCAGTGGTCGTGGCTGGCAACTGGCGCCTACCTGGGCCGCAGCCAGGCCCCTCAGGTGGCCGGCAGCCTGCTGCTGATTCTGCCTGACGACAGCACTGGCCAGCCGGATGTGTGGCTACGCCGCGACAGCGCCGCCGTTACGCCGGACGACCTGGGCCACGCCGCCCTGATCGCCGCCGGCTGGCAACAGGTGGTCAGCCACTACGACGCCGGGGTCACCCGCGAACACCGTCACTGAACCCAAGGACTCCCCCATGTTCCGCTCCGCCCTCGCCCTGCTCCTGGCCCTTGCCCTGCCGGCACTGGCCCTGGCCGATAACGGCAAGCCCCTGCGCATCGGCATTACCCTGCACCCGTATTACAGCTACGTCAGCAACATTGTCGGTGACAAGGCCGAAGTAGTGCCGCTGATCCCGGCGGGCTTCAACCCGCATGCCTACGAGCCGCGCGCGGAGGACATCAAACGCATCGGCACGCTGGACGTGGTGGTGCTCAACGGCGTGGGCCATGACGACTTCGCAGACCGCATGATCGCGGCCAGCGAAAAACCCGGCATCGCTACCATCGAGGCCAACCAGAATGTGCCGTTGCTGGCCGCCACCGGCATCGCCGCGCGTGGCGCCGGCAAGGTGGTCAACCCGCACACTTTCCTGTCGATCAGCACCACCATCGCCCAGGTCAACAACATTGCCCGCGAACTGGGCAAGCTCGACCCGGACAACGCCAAGTTCTACACGCAAAATGCCCGCGCCTATGCCAAACGCCTGCGCGCCCTGCGCGCCGAGGCCCTGGCCAAGGTCACCGAAGCGCCCAGCGCGACCTTCCGCGTGGCGACCATCCATGCGGCCTACGACTACCTGGTGCGTGACTTTGGCCTGGAGGTCACTGCTGTGGTCGAACCGGCGCACGGCATCGAGCCAAGCCCGGCCCAGCTGAAAAAGACCATCGACCAGCTCAAGGCGCTGGACGTGAAGGTGATCTTCTCGGAGATGGACTTCCCGTCCGCCTATGTCGAGACCATTCAGCGCGAATCGGGCGTGCGCCTGTACCCGCTGACGCACATCTCCTACGGTGACTACACCAAGGAAAAGTACGAAGTGGAGATGAAGCGCAACCTCGACACCGTGGTCCGCGCCATCCAGGAGAACCGCGCATGACCGCCGCCGCCCACCTCGCCGCGGCCAATGGGCCGCGCATCGAGTTTGCCGGCATCGACCTGACCTTGGGCCGCACCCGCATTCTCGAACAAGTCAGCTTCAGCGTGGCGGCCGGCAGCGTGCATGCGATCGTCGGCCCCAACGGCGGCGGCAAAAGCTCGCTGATCAAGACCCTACTCGGGCAGATGCCGCACCAGGGCCAACTGACCCTGCACTGGCCGACCCCCCACGAAGTGATCGGCTACGTGCCCCAGGCGCTAGAGTTCGACCGTGGCCTGCCGATGACCGTGGACGACTTCATGGCCGCCATGTGCCAGCGCCGGCCCGCCTTCCTCGGCCTGTCACGCCGCGTGCAACCGGCCATCGATGCCGCGTTGGCCCGGGTCGGCATGCTCGACAAGCGCAAGCGGCGCATGGGCGCGCTGTCCGGCGGTGAACGCCAGCGCGTGCTGCTGGCACAGGGGTTGATTCCCGAGCCGCAACTACTGGTGCTGGATGAACCCATGTCGGCCCTCGACGAAGCGGGCATTCAGGTGTTCGAGCAGCTGCTGCACGGCTGGCGCCAGGCTGGCACCACCGTGTTGTGGATTGAGCACGACCTGGAGGCCGTGCTGCGCCTGGCCGACCGGGTCACTGGCCTGAGCCGCCAGGTGCTGTTCGACGCCCCACCCGCACAGGCCCTGACCCCAGAGCGCCTGCTTGGCCTGTTCTCCGTTCACCCGCGCAGCGAGAGCCTTGCCTCATGAGTTTTGAAGCATTTCGCCAACTGGTCCAAGAATGGGCCAACACCGGCTACCTGCCCGAGGCGCTGGCCTACGGGTTCGTGGTCAATGCCCTGTTGGCCGGCCTGATGATCGGCCCGGTGCTGGGCGGCCTGGGCACCCTGGTGGTGGTCAAGCGCTTTGCCTTCTTCTCCGAAGCGGTCGGCCATGCCGCGCTTACGGGGGTTGCCATCGGCATCCTGCTGGGTGAGCCGTATACCGGCCCTTATGGCAGCCTGTTTGGTTACTGCCTGCTGTTCGGCATCCTGCTCAACTTCCTGCGTAACCGCACCGGGTTGTCGCCGGATACGCTGATCGGCGTGTTCCTGTCGGTGTCCCTGGCCCTGGGTGCGAGCCTGCTGCTGATGCTGGCGGGCAAGATCAACGTGCACATCCTCGAGAACGTGCTGTTCGGCTCGGTACTGACGGTCAGCGCCCAGGACCTGGTGGTGCTGGGTATCGTCGCGGTGCTGGTGCTGGCGCTGGCCTTGCCACTGTACAACCGCATCATGCTGGCCAGTTTCAACCCGCAACTGGCGGCGGTACGCGGGGTGGCGGTGAAGACCCTGGACTACCTGTTCGTGGTGCTGGTGACCCTGGTCACGGTGGCGTCGGTGAAGGTGATCGGGGCGATTCTGGTCGGTGCGCTGCTGGTGATTCCGGCGGCTGCGGCACGCCTGGTCAGCCAGTCGCTCAAGGGCTTTTTCTTCATTTCGGTGCTGATCGCCACGCTGAGCACCCTGCTCGGCATCTTGTTGCCGATCGTTTGCGACCTGCCGGTACCTTCCGGCGCTGCGATCATCCTGGTCGCCGGCATCTGCTTCGCACTGGCCGCGCTGGCCCGTGCGCTTGTTCCACGCCTGCAAGGAAACCCGGCATGAACCTGAAACAGCTGACCTTGGCACTGACCCTGGCGGGCCTGCCTTCGCTCTCTTTTGCCACGCAAGTGCTCACCACCTTGCCCGTGACCCACAGCCTGGCCACCGCCCTGCTCGACGGCACTTCGGTGCAGCTCAAGCGCGCAGCGCCTGCCAACCTGCCGGCCAGCCGCCAACCTTCGTACTTCAGCAGCCGCGGCGGCGAAAGCCTGGCAAACGCCGCGCAACAGGCCGACGCGGTGATCGGTGTACGCTCGATCTGGCGTGACGACCCCCTCTACCCGATGGCCCGGCGCAGCAATATCCGCATCGTCGAAATTGATGCAGCGCGCCCGGTGGACGGCGCCTTGCCAGGGATTGCGGTGACCGGCGACGACGCCTACGGCGCCTACCCGTGGCTGAACCCGACCAACCTTGGGCGCATGGCCGATGTGGTGGCCAATGACCTGGAACGGTTGTCGCCGGCCGACAAGGCGAAGATCCAAGGCAACCTGGCCGGCCTCAAGCGCCAGCTGCTGGAGCTGACGGCCAGCAGCCAGACCCAGCTGGCCGAGGTAGACAACTTGACCGTGGTCAGCCTGTCCGAGCGCTTGGGTTACCTGGCCAGCGGGTTGAACCTGGATGTGGTGGAACAGGCGCTGCCGGCCGAGGGCAAGTGGGATGCGGCGGCGCTCAAGGCGCTGGGGGAAAACCTGAAAAGTCAGGACGTGGCATTGGTGCTGGACCATCGCCAGCCGGAGCCGGCGGTGGCCGAGGTGATCAAGGCTGCAGGAGCCCGGTTGGTGGTGGTGGACAGTGATGCCAATGATGCGGTGGCGGGGTTGAAGGCCAGTGTTGACCAAGTGGTTGGCGCCTTGAGCGAAAGCTGATGCCGCCTGTACTGGCCTCTTCGCGGGTAAACCCGCTCCCACAGGCCTCCGTCGGTGACGGGCCTGGCCGGGAAGAGGCCGGCACAGGCCATCGACATTCAGCGCTTCATGCACCGCTGATACCGCTCATCCACCCTGCCCGCAAACCACGCGGTGGTGAGCTTGCGGGTAATCTTCGGGCTCTTCAGCTCGATCCCCGGCAAGACCGCACGCGCCACCGGTTTACCTCCCGCCGCATCCGCCAGCTCGAACACACCCCTGTACAGCTTGCTGTCTTCAAAGGCCAGGCTGTCACCCGACTCCAACTGGCTGCGAATCTGTGGGTTGCGCAAACCCAGCTTCACCCCCAATTTGCGCGCCGCCAGCTCGGTGGTACCGGGCATGATCGCGCCGGGGGCAATCAGGTCGCCATCCAGCGCCAGGCTGGTGCCCGTCACCTTGCTCAGCGCCCCCTGGAACGCCGCATTGCGGCTGGCGTACCAGCCTGCATTGAAATCAGCGAAGCGGTACAGCTGGCGATCGTAATGCGCCGGGTAGCCCAGCAAGTGGGCAATGCCGAAATACAGGCCGCCACGGCGGCTGAACACTTCCTGGCGGATCGTGCCTTCATAGCTGTAGGGGTAGTCCTTGGCGTGCTTTTCGGCGAAGTCGATGCTGACCTGCATCGGCCCGCCGGTGTGCACCGGGTTGAGCCCACCCAGCAAGGTCTTGCCCAGTGGCAGGCGGGCGATGACTTCGTCGTACAGCGCACTCAGTTGCTTCTCGCTGCGCACGGCCAGCAGCCGCTGCTGGTAGCTCTGGCCGTTGCCGGAAGGCGTCTTCAGCGCGCCATCCACCAGCAGGCGGGGAATGTGCAGGCGCGCGGCGCGACGGTCGATTTCGTCGCGAGCGATGCGCCCGAGGTTGGGCACCTGTGGGTCGGCGTTGAAGGTCGACTCCTGCTCGGTCACTGCCAGTACCGCGCACAGGTTGCTTTTGCTAGGCGCAATGCGCTGGGCTTCGAAGGCCTGTTGAATGTCCTTGGCCCAGCCTGCACGGTCTTTGGCTTGCGCGGGTAATAAGCGCATCAGTTGGGCGCGCACCTTGGCCGGGTCCGCTTCAGGCTCTTCTTCGCGACGCCCCGCGCAGCCTTGCAGCAGCGCCAGGGCCATCAGGGCCGTCGCCAGTAACCGCGCGTTCAGGGCTGCTCACCGACCAGGTAGGTCTTGCTGATATGGCGGAACTGCGGGTGGCTGGCACTGCCCATCAGTTCGAACAGCACCATCTCACGGGTGACGATGTGCGCCCCGGCTGCGCGCATGCGCGCCAGGCCCGCGGCCTTGCTGGCTGCGGTGCGGCTGTCACAGGCATCCTCGACCACGAACACCTGCTTGCCCAACGCCAGCAGGCCGAGCACAGTTTGCAGCACACAGACGTGGGTCTCCATACCGCAGACGATCACCTGCTCACGTCCCATCAAACTGGCCGGCAAGCACTCGGCGGCCACACAGGAGAAATGGCTTTTTTCCACTACCTGGGCAGCAGGCGCTGCAGCGGTCAGTTCCGCCAAGGTAGGGCCAAGCCCTTTGGGGTACTGTTCGGAAATGACCGTCGGCAGTTCCAGCTCCGCAGTCGCCGCCAGCAACCAGCGCGCTCGCGCCCGAGTGCCTTCGGGGTCGCTCATGGCGCCGATGAGTTTTTCCTGGATGTCGACGACCAGCAGCGTGGCCTTGTGTGGATCGATCAGCATTGTCTGCCCCTTGCCTGGGAAAAGGCCTAGCCTCCCCCAGGCAAGCGGTGACGTCAATCAGGCCGAAAGCCGATGTGGCTCAAGCGACGCGGCCAGCACGCCGAGCACACGGTCTTCGTGTTCGTGGATGAAGAAGTGGCTGCCGGGGAATATGTCCAACGAAAAGTCGCCCAGGGTTTCCTTGCGCCAGGCCCGCAGTTGCTCCTCGCTGGCCCGGTCGTCTTCGCCGCCCAGCACGTGCAGCGGGCATTGCAACGCTGGCCGCTGACGATAGGCATAGCGGCCGCACAGCAAAAAGTCGGCGCGCAGGATCGGCAAGGTCAGGCTCATCAACTCGGCATTGCCCAGCACTTCCTCTGGCGTACCGTTGAGTTCGCGCAATTCGCTGATAAGCTCATCGTCGCGCTTTGGGTCGCGCCAATTCTTACCCTCGTAGTCTTCGCGCCGGGTGGGGGCGGCGGTGCCGCAGGCGAACAACGCCAACGGCGGCGCACACCCCAGCGCCTGTAGCTCATGGGCCAGCTCGAAGGCCAGCAGCGCGCCCAGGCTATGACCGAGCAAGGCATACGGCGCGCTGGCGGCCAGGCGTTGCTCGGCCGCCAATTGCCGCGCAAGTGCCTGCATGTCGGTCTGCAGCGGTTCGCCCATGCGCGCACCGCGCCCAGGCAGCTCCACCGGCCGCACCTGCAACCAGGCCGGCAGCTTGCGCCGCCAGCGGCTGTAAACCATGGCGCTGGCCCCGGAATACGGCAGGCACAGCAGGTTCATCGAGGTCACTGCGCTGCGGCTTCGGCCATCTTCTGGCGCAGGCTCAGCGGGCGCATGTCGGTCCAGACCTCGTCGATGTAGGCCAGGCAGTCTTTCTTCAGGCCGCTCTTGCCTACTGCTCGCCAGCCATTGGGGATTGCCTTGTAGTCGGGCCAGATCGAGTACTGCTCTTCGTGGTTGACCACTACCTGGAACTGGATATCGTCGCGGTCGAATACGGAAGTCATTGCCTGTCTCCTTGAGTGATAGGTGCCGGTACGCGCTTGGCGTAGGACGGTTCTCAAGTAGACGTAAGGCGGTGCGGAAAAATTAGGGGGTGATTGATAGGGGGCATGGCGTTGTTTTTGCAGCGCCTGGGAGATCGAGCGCCGCCCATCCCCTCACGCCCCCCGCAGCAAGTCATGGTCATCCAGCAACCGATAAGCCACCTGCGGATTACGCTCCAACCCCCGCCGAATCGCCGCCGGTATCAACTGCCGGGTCTTGCGACAAAGCCCCGGTTGTTCATCCAGCTCGATGACAATCCCGCGCATGGTCCGCACCTCATTGAACCCTGGGGCAATGTGCACACGGATGCCAAGGTTTTCATACATCCGCTGTTGCAGGCGCTGCAGGTCATCCAGGTCTTTGAGGTTCTCCAACCGCTCGAGCAGGCGCTTCTCCTCCTGCCGCGTGAGCAGGAGGATGCGCTGCGCCGCTGACGGCTGCTCGGCCAGGTGCTCGCGGCCGCAGTTACAGGCGCCAGGGGGGCACGGTTGGCGAAGGTTGGGTGGTGTGCTCATGGGGCAAGCATAGCCTTCTTCGCCATCAAGCCCCAATTCGAACCTGTTAGGGCCAAAAGGGCCGCTGCGCGCCCCATCGTCGGCAAGCCAGCTCCCACGAGAATGCGCGGTTCTTGTGGGAGCCGGCTTGCCGGCGATGGGCTGCACAGCAGCCCCAGTGCCTCAAAATCCACTTTATTTCCTGACAGGCAAAAAAATTTCACAAAGCGCTAGACCTGAACCCATCACTTCGCCTATAAATCGCCTAAAGGAAATTTATATTCCTACAAAGAAACACCCTTCGCCATCCCGCGAATCCCTTTGCCCTTGTGCCCGACCTGCCCCACTCCACCACGAGGCCCCGACATGCATCCCGCTCCCGATCATTTCATCCTGCGCGTCAGTTGCCCGGCCGTGTCCGGCATCGTCGCCGCGGTGACCACCTACCTGGCCGAGCAAGGTTGCTACATCAGCGAGATGGCGCAGTTCGACGACGAGGACAATGGCCGCTTCTTCATGCGCGCCGTGTTCCGCTACAACACCGGTGTCAGCGGTGACACGCCGCAACTGGAAGCGGGCTTTGCCGACGTCGCCCAGCGCTTCGACATGCAATGGAGCCTGCACAGCAGCGCCCGGCCGATGCGTGTGTTGCTGATGGTCAGCAAGTTCGACCACTGCCTGTCCGACCTGCTCTACCGCCACGCCAAGGGCGAACTGGACATGCACATCACTGCCGTGGTTTCCAACCACCTGGACCTGCGCCCCATGGCCGAACGCCAGGGCATCCGTTTCGTCTACCTGCCAGTAACCAAAGAAACCAAGGCCGAGCAGGAGGCCGCGCTGATGCGCATCGTCGAGGACACCGGCACCGAGCTGGTGGTGCTGGCGCGCTACATGCAAATCCTCTCCGACGACCTGTGCCGGCAACTGTCGGGCCGGGCGATCAATATTCACCATTCGTTCCTGCCCGGTTTCAAAGGGGCCAAGCCTTACCACCAGGCTTACCAACGCGGGGTCAAGCTGATCGGCGCCACCGCACACTACGTCACCAGCGACCTCGACGAAGGGCCGATCATCGAGCAGGAAGTGCAGCGCGTGGACCACGCCTACGCCCCTGACAACCTGGTAGCCATCGGCCGTGACACCGAGACCATCGCCCTGTCGCGTGCGGTGAAGTACCACCTGGAACACCGGGTGTTCCTCAACCACGACCGCACGGTGATCTTCAAATGAATGCCCTCCCCAGCGTCAAGCTGATCGACGGCAAGGCCACGGCGGCGCGGGTGCTGGCCGAGGTCCGCGAGCAGGTGCATACCCTGCGCCAGGGCGGTGTGCAACCAGGCCTGGCCGTGGTGCTGGTAGGCGCCGACGCCGCCAGCCAGGTGTATGTACGCAACAAGGTGCTGCGTGCCGAGGAAGTGGGCATCCGCTCCCTGGAGCATCGCCTGCCGGTAGACACGTCTCAAGCCCACCTGCTCACCCTGATCGACCGGCTCAACCGTGACAACGCGGTCAACGGCATCCTCGTGCAACTGCCCTTGCCGGCACACATCGACGCGCACCGCGTGCTGCAAGCCATCAGCCCGCTCAAGGACGTGGACGGCTTCCACAGCGAGAACGTCGGCGGCCTGGCCCAGGGCCGCGACGTGCTCACCCCCTGCACCCCCAGTGGCTGCATGCGCCTGTTGCGCGATGCTTGCGGTGAGTTGCGCGGCAAGCATGCGGTGGTGGTGGGGCGTTCGAACATTGTCGGCAAACCCATGGCCGCCCTGCTGCTGCAAGCCGACTGCACGGTGACCGTGGTGCACTCGCGCAGTCACGACCTGCCGGCGTTGTGCCGCCAGGCCGACATCCTCGTTGCTGCGGTGGGCAAGCCGCGCCTGATCGGCGCCGACTGGCTCAAGCCCGGCGCAGTGGTGATCGACGTCGGCATCAATCGCATCGATGAAGACGGCCGCAGCCGCCTGGTCGGCGACGTCGATTTTGCCGCCGCCCTGCCCCAGGTCGCCGGCATCACCCCAGTGCCCGGTGGCGTCGGCCCGATGACCATCGCCTACCTGATGAAAAACACCCTGCTCGCCCTCGACCTGCAACAACAGGCCGCCCACCAGGAGCGCACCGCATGCCTTTCGCCCTGCTGAAATACGGCCTGAGCGCCGACTACCCGGTGGAGGTCGACCTGCCGCCACCCTGCGAACTCAAACCGCGCTACGACGTAGTGATCATCGGCGGCGGCGGCCACGGCCTGGCCATCGCCTACTACCTGGCCAAGTACCACGGCATCACCAACGTCGCGGTGCTGGAAAAGGCCTACCTGGGTGGCGGTAATACCGCACGCAACACGGCGGTGATTCGCTCCAACTACCTCACCAGTGAAGGCGTGCGCTTTTACGCAGAATCGGTGCGGATGTTCCAGAACCTGTCCAACGAGTTCGACTTCAACATCATGTACTCCGAGCGCGGCCAGCTGACCCTGGCGCACACCGACGCCACCGTGCGCGCCTTCCGCCAGCGTGCCGAGGTCAACAAGCACTTTGGCGGGCGCACCGAGATGATCGACCGCCAGCAGATCCGCGAACTGGTGCCGAGCCTGAACCTCGACCCCGGCCACCTGCCGGTGCTGGCCGGGCTGTGGCACATCGACGGCGCCACCGCACGCCACGACGCGGTGGCCTGGGGCTACGCCAAGCAGGCCGCCAAGCGCGGGGTCGAGATTCATCAACTGACCGAGGTGCAGGACCTGCTGATCCGCAATGGCCGCATCGAAGCGGTGAAGACCAACCGTGGCACGGTGCAGTGCGGCTGCGTGGTGCAGGCCGTGGCCGGGGCCAGTTCGCTGTTGATGGCCAAGGCCGGCATCCGTGCGCCGATCCACACCTACCCACTGCAGGCCATGGTCACCCAGCCGTTCAAACCGTTTCTCGATCCGCTGGTCAGCTCGTCAGCACTGCACTGCTACGTGCAGCAGACCAGCCGTGGCGAGATCGTCTTCGGCGGCGGCTCCGACCCCTACCCGCTGTACAACACCCGCTCCACCCTCGATTTGAAGGAAAGCCTACTGGCCCACGCCATCGAGATGTTCCCGTTCATGGCCAACGCCAAACTGATGCGCCAATGGGCCGGGATGACCGACATGACGCCGGACTACAGCCCGATCATGGGCCTGTCGCCGGTCGACAACTACTACCTGGACGCCGGCTGGGGTACTTGGGGCTTCAAGGCCACACCCATCTGCGGCAAGACCATGGCCGAGCTGGTCGCCAGTGGCGGCAAGGTGCCAGAGATGATCGCGCCCTTTTCTCTGGAGCGCTTCAGCCGCTTCCAGCAAGTCAACGAAATGGGCGCGACCGCCGCCAGCCACTAAAAGGAACGCACGATGAAGATCCTGACCTGCCCCTTGAACGGCCCGCGCAACATCAGCGAATTCACCTACGGCGGCGAGTTCAAGCACATGCCCGACCCGGCCGTCTGCAGCGATGCCGAATGGGCCGACTACGTGTTCAACAGTGACAACCACGCCGGTGTGGTCATCGAGTGGTGGCTGCACAACGCCTCCAGCTACTGGTTCCTGGCCGAGCGCCACACCGTCAGCGACCAGGTGCTGCGCACCTTCGACCCGAAAGAACGGTTCGACCGCCGCGTCGACTTCACCCCCGCCGCCATCCCGGAGACCGTCGGATGAACAGCCACACTCGCCTCCCCGCGCCCATGGGCCTGCTGATCGACCGCGAGCGGCCCCTGCGTTTCAACTTCGATGGCCAGGCCTGCTCAGGCTTTGCCGGTGACAGTATCGCCAGCGCCCTGCTCGGCAACGGCCGCTGGTTGCTGTCGCGCTCGTTCAAGTACCACCGTCCACGTGGCCCGCTGAGCCTCGCTGGGCAGGATGCCAACACCCTGGTGCAACTGCCCGACGAACCCAACGTGCTGGCCGACCTGGAGGCGGCGCGTGATGGGCAGGTGGTCGAGGGGCAGAACTTCAACGGCAGCCTGGAACACGACCGTGACGCCTACCTGGGCACGTTTTCGCGGTTCATGCCGGTCGGTTTCTATTACCGCTCGTTCTACAAGCCCAAGGGCATATGGAAGGTCTGGGAGCCGCTGATTCGCAAGAAGGCCGGCCTCGGCGTGCTGGACCTCGGCTTCAAGCCGCAGTACTACGACAAGGCCTATCTGTTCGTCGATGTGGCGGTGATCGGCGGTGGCCCTGCCGGTTTGCGCGCGGCGCTGGACGCAGCCAACGCCGGGGCCAAGGTGCTGCTGATCGAGCAACAGCCGGTGCTGGGAGGCTCGCTGACCTACGCCCGCTTCGACATTGCCGGCACCCGCGCAGCCAGCCTGCGCCAGGAGCTGCTGGCGGCTGTCGAGGGCCATCCGAACATCCACCTGCTGCTTGAGGCCACCTGCAACGGCTGGTTCACCGACAACTACCTGCCGGTGATACAGCACAAGCGCCTGTACAAGGTACGCGCCACGCGCTGCCTGGTGGCGGCGGGTTCGTTCGACCAGCCGGTGGTGTTTCGCAACAACGACTTGCCCGGGGTGATGCTGACCAGCGCCGCGCAACGGCTGATGAAGCTCTACGCGGTCAAGCCGGGGCAACGGGCGGTGATCCTCACGGGGCACGATGACGGCTACCTGGCCGCGCTCGACCTGCAGGAGCAAGGTGTGGCCATTGCCGCCCTGGTGGACATGCGCGCCGCGCCCGCCGATGCCGCGCTGGCTGCCGAATTGAAACGGCGTGATATCCCCATTCATCTGGGCAGCACCGTCTATGAAGCCCTGCACGACAAGGGCATGCGCCATGTGACTGGCGTCGATATCCGCCCGATCACCGGCCAGGGCAAGGTCGGCGACCATGGCCTGCGCCTGGCTTGCGACCTGCTGTGCATGTCGGCCGGCTACATGCCGGTGTACCAACTGCTGTGCCAGGCTGGCGGCAAGCTGGCCTATGACGTCAACCGCGACGAGTTCACCCTCAGTAACCTGCCGGCCGGGCTGGATATCGCAGGCTCGGTGAACGGCCGGCATGTGCTAAGCAATGTGCTCACGGACGCCACACGCGCAGCTAGCGAGGCCCTGGCGGCGCTTGGCCTGGAGGCCCCTGCGCAGGCAAGCTTCGTCGCAGAGGCCAAGGTCAATCATCCGTGGCCGATCTTCCCGCACCCCAAGGGCAAGGATTTTGTCGACTTCGACGAAGACTTGCAGGTGCGCGATATCGTCAACGCCACCCGCAGCGGCTATCGCGATGTGCAACTGGTCAAACGCTTTTCCACGGTCGGCATGGGCCCGTCCCAAGGCCGTCACTCGGCGCTGCCCACCGCGCGCTTAGTGGCCCAGGCCACGGGCCGCAGCATCAGCGAAACCGGTGTAACCACAGCACGGCCACCGTTCCAGGCCGAGAAACTGGCCCATGTGGCGGGCCGCGCATTCGACCCCTATCGGCAAACACCGATGCACCGCCGCCACCTGCAAGCAGGCGCGAAAATGATGCCCGCCGGCATCTGGCACCGCCCGGCCTACTACGGCAAACCCGAGGACCGCGAACGCTGCATGCAGGAAGAAGCGCGGCATGTGCGCGAGAAGGTCGGGCTGATCGACGTCTCCACCCTCGGCGGCCTCGACGTGCGCGGCCCGGACGCGGCCGAGCTGCTCGAGCGCCTGTACACCTTCGGCTTCGCCAAACTGGCGATCGGCCGCACCCGCTATGCACTGATGACCAACGAGCACGGCGTGGTGATCGATGACGGCGTCTGCGCACGCCTGGCCGAGCAACACTTCTATGTCAGCGCCACCACCAGTGGCGTCGACCGCATCTACCAGCAGATGCTCAAGTGGAACGCGCAGTGGCGCCTGGACGTCGACATCACCAACGTCACCGCCGCCCTGGCCGCCGTCAACCTGGCTGGCCCCTTGTCGCGCCAGGTGCTGGCCAAGGTGTGCGAAGGGGTGGAACTGTCGGCCGCGGCCTTCCCTTACCTGGGCGTACGCCTGGGCAAGGTGGCGGGTATTTCGGCGCGCATCCTGCGGGTCGGTTTCGTCGGCGAGCTGGGCTATGAAATCCATGTGCCGGCACGCCATGCCGAACGCCTGTGGGACGCCTTGATGCAAGCAGGCGCCGGGCTGGGCATTCGCCCGTTCGGGGTCGAGACCCAGCGCCTGCTGCGGCTGGAAAAAGGCCATGTGATCATCAGCCAGGACACTGATGGCATGACCCACCCCGCCGAAATCGACATGCAGTGGGCGATCGGCCGCAAGAAACCGTTCTTCGTCGGCAAGCGCTCGATCGAGATCCTCGAAGCGCAGCCGCTCAAGCGCAAGCTGGTCGGGTTCACGCTGCCCAAGGGCAGCCCGCAGCCACTGGAAGGCCACCTGGTACTGGACGGCCCGGACATCAGTGGCAACGTCACCTCGTGCGAGTACTCGCAAACCCTGGGTCAGATCATCGGCCTGGCTTACGCCGGCGCCCACCAAGCCACCCCCGGCATGCACATCCCAATCCGCGTGGAGGGCGGTGTGATGGTCAATGCCAAGGTGGTGCAACTGCCCTTCCATGATCCCGACAACCTGCGCCAGGAGCTGTGAGCCATGACTAGCCTGAAGACAGAACAGCGCTTCTCTCCCCAGCCACAGGCCGAGCCACTGCTGACCTGCGCGCTGACCGACCTGACCGACCTGGCGCGGGTGGGTTTTCGTGGCGCCGACACCGCGGCCTACCTGCAAGCACGCGGCTATCGTTTGCCGCCACAGCCCAACCAGGCGCTGCGCCAGGACGACGGTAGCTGGGTGGCGCGGCTGTCGGCCACCGAATACCTGCTGCTGGGCAGTTTCGCCGACCAAGGGGCGCGGATTGCCGCCGAAGAGGCCGACTGGGTGCAGGACGCCCAGCGCAACTACCTGCTGCCGCGCCAGGACAGCCACGCCTGGCTGCAGCTGTCGGGGCAGCATTGCAGCGCGGTGATGGCCAAGCTATGCGGGGTTGACCTGCGTGCCCAGGCGTTCCCGGTCGGGGCCGTGGCGCAGACATCGGCGGCGCGGATCAATGTGATCGTGGTGAATGTCGGGCGTGAAGCGGTGCCGGCCTTGCAACTGCTGTTTGACCGGGCTTCGCGGGCGTATTTTTGCGAAGCGATGCGCGATGCGATGGCGGAATTTGAAGGGGTGGAGATTGCACTGGACACTGCGTACTAGCGGCAGGCGCGATTGAGGTAGGAGCAGCCTTGTGCTGCGAAGAGGCCCGTACCCGCAGCGAAGATCCACGGTGTTGCCACCGGCCTCTTCGCAGCGCAAGGCTGCTCCTACACCCTTAAAGCGTGGCCAACGGTGAGGCGTGGACGGCCCGCGAGCGCCAGGCAAACAGCAACACCATCACCAGGCCCAACCCCGCCATCAACGCACCCGCCAGGGAAATCGCCGGGTAACCCAACCCTGCATTGATCACCGCGCCACCCAGCGCGGCACCGATCGCATTGCCCAGGTTGAACGCCCCGATATTCACCGCAGACGCCAGGTTGGGCGCCTCCTTGGCGGCCTCCATCACGCGCATCTGCAGCGGCGGTACCAGGGCAAAACTGGCAGCGCCCCACACCAGCACCGCCAGTGCGGTAGGCAGTGCCCAGGGCATCAACAGCGGGAACACCAGCAACACGGCAATCAGCACCGCCAACGAGACGATCAGCGTGCGGTCAACCGAACGGTCCGCCGCCTTGCCACCCCACACGTTGCCCAGCGTCAGGCCAATACCGAACAACACCAGCATGGCGGTGATGAACGGTGTGGAGGCCTGGGCTTCACTGTGCAGGATTGGCGCAATGTAGGTAAAGACGGTAAACATCGCACTGGAACCCACCACGGTCAGTGCCAGCGCCGCCAGTACCGGGCCACGGCCCAGCACGCGGATCTCGGCCATCACCCCATCGCTTTTCGGCAGCGGCACATTAGGCAGTGCGTACCACAGTGTCGTCATCGCAATCAGCCCCAGGCCCGCAATGCCCCAGAAGGCCGTACGCCACCCCAGCAATTCGCCAAACCAGGTGGCCAGCGGCACACCGCCGATGGTCGCCAGTGTCAGCCCCATGAACATGGCCGCCACGGCCCCTGCCCGTTTTTCAGGGGGCACCACGCTGGCCGCGACGATCGAGCCAATGCCAAAGAACGCGCCATGGTTGAGCGAGGTCACCACGCGGGCAACCATCAGGCTGGCGTAGTCGGTCGCCAGGGCCGACATCAGGTTACCCAGGGTGAAAATGGCCATCAGCCCGATCAGCAGGTAACGCCGTGGCACCCTGCCGGTGGCCAAGGTCATCAGCGGGGCACCGATCAGCACGCCGAGAGCGTAGGCACTGACCAGCAGCCCGGCTGCGGGGATCGACACGCCAAGGTCAGTGGCAATACTGGGCAACATGCCCATGGGGGCGAACTCGGTGACGCCGATGCCAAAGGCACCGATGGCGAGTGCGACGAGGGGTGGATTGATGCGCATGAAACGGCTCCTTATCTGTGCATGAAATGCTACGATCCGTTTCATGCGGGCACTAGTCTGCATTTTTGCCAACCACCTTTGCGCATGAGGCACAAATGGACTTCACCGGAAGGTCTGGAGAGATGGAGATTTTTGCCAAGGTGGCGCAAGAAGGCAGCTTGTCTGCGGCGGCGCGGGCGCTGGGGCTGACGCCGTCGGCGGTCAGCCGGATCATCGCGCGTACCGAGCAGCGCCTAGGCACTCGCCTGCTGTTGCGCACCACCCGCGCCATCACGCTGACCCCAGAGGGCGACGCCTACCTGCGCGGCGCACGGCGCATCCTGGCCGATCTGGATGAGGTCGAGGATGCCATCACCGACCAAGGTGTACCGCGGGGCCGGCTGCGAGTCAGTGCCGCACTGGGCCATGCGCGACTGACGGTGGTGCCTTTGCTGGCGCAGTTCAGCGCCCTGTACCCGCAAGTGCTGGTCGACCTTACGCTCAGCGACGAAGTGGTCGACATCGCCGGCGGCCAGGCCGATGTCGCGCTGCGTTTCGGCCACCTGCCGGACAGCTCGCTGAGCGCCCGCTACATTGGCGACACCGGCCAAGTGATCGTCGCCTCGCCCGACTACCTGCAACGCTGCGGTACCCCCGTGGCACCTGAAGACCTGGCCCGCCACAACTGTTTGCGCTTCAACTTCCGCCGCGCTGAAGCCGACTGGCCGTTTCGCCGGGACGGGCAGGCCTTTGCCCTGAAAGTCACCGGTAACCTGGAGTGCAGCAGCGGCGAGGCACTGGCCCAATTCGCCAGGCTGGGGGCCGGCATCGCGCGCATCGGCACCTTCACAGTGGCCGATGACCTCAACAACGGGCAACTGGTGCCCGTGCTGGAAGCCTACAACCCCGGCGACCGCGAGCCGATACACGCCGTATTCGTCGGTGGCCCGGCGATGCCGGCACGGGTGCGGGTGTTCGTGGACTTCCTGGTCCAGCATCACCAGGGCTGGCCAACCCGCCACGAACAGCCACGATTTACACCCTGAGCGCAATTCATGCGCATATTTCTGCGTTGCACGCGAACACTTAGCAACCCCGCCTGACTGCCTTGCGATAGCATTGGATCCAATCGTTACCCCTGCTCGCCCCACACGGCTCGAGGAGATTGGCATGCAAGCTTTGGGAATGGACTACCGACACGGCGAAGTGGTTGCCAGCCACTGCCATGCCGAAGATCAACTGATGTATGCCGCCAACGGCGTGATGCGCGTGTACAGCGATGGCGGCAACTGGGTGATACCGCGCGGGCAGGCGCTGTGGATACCTGCCGGCATGAGCCACGAAGTGCGCATGCAAGGCGAAGTGTCGATGCGCACCTTGCTGCTGGGGTCGCACGTGACTCGCTGCCATGTGATCGCGGTCTCCGGCCTGCTGCGCGAGTTGATCCTGGCGGGGTCACGGATGTTGCAACGCGACGAGCCGCTGGGCGAGCACGCTCGGGCACTGATCCAGCGTGAACTGGAGACCGCCGAGCGCATCGACGCCTATGTGCCGGTACCGCAGCATGCGCGGCTGCGCGCCTGGTGCGAGGGGTTTCTCGAAGACCCGGCCCAGGACCTGACGCTGGAGCAGTGTGGCGCGCAGTTGAACATGAGTGCCCGCACCCTGGCGCGGTTGTTTCAGCGTGAGGTGGGAATGTCGTATGGCGAGTGGCGGGCCCGCACCCGCATGATCCTCAGCCAGCAGTGCCTGGCCGATGGCAAGCCAATCCTGAACGTGGCGCTGGAGCACGGCTACCAGAGCGCCAGCGCATTCGCCGCGATGTTCAAGCGCATCCTTGGCTACAACCCCAGCGCCTGGCAAATCAGCGTGCTCGGCACCGGCACCGCACCCACGCACTGACCGCCAAGGCTGAGGTTGTCCCAGTTGCGCGCACGGTTGTCCCGCTTGCGGCAGCGGGGCCGCCCTGCCCCTCGATAAGCTGGCTTCACGACCCCTCATACGACTTTGCGTGATGCCAATACGATCCCTTTCCTGCCCTGCCGGGCGCGTCGCCGCCCTCGGCTTGTTCGGCGTGCTGACGGCTTGCACCGGGCACCCCACAAACGCCGTGCCCCCCACTGCATTCCAGGCAACCCCTGCACTGCACCTGCCTGCCGGCGTCAGCGACAAGGCGCTGCCCGCGCGCTGGTGGGCGCTGTACCACGACCCGCAGCTCAATGCCTGGGTGGCGCAAGCCTTGGCGCACAACCAGGACCTGGCGCAGGCTGAAGCCAATGTACAGGCCATGCTCGCCGGCATTGGCGAGTTCGATGCCCGGCGCTGGCCGTCCACCTCCATTGGCATGGGCGCGAGCTATGGCAAGAGCGCCGATGACCAGACCCTGGCCGAGGCCACCGACAGCCATGCGCCCTCGCAATGGGCCTTCAACCCGGCCATCGAGCTGGCTTACCAGGTCGATTTCTGGGGCCAGGTGCGCGCCGCCCTCGAGCGGGCGCGGGTGCAGGCCGAGGCCAGCCGCGATGCCCTGGACCTGGTGCAGCTGCACGTGGTCAGCCAGACCACCCGGGCCTACATCGACCAGTGCGTGTACGGTGCCCGCATCGCCGCGGCCAGGCAGTCCCTGAGCACCTTGGAGCGCAGTGTGCAGCTCAGCGACCGCCAGCGGCAGGCCGGGGTCGCTACGGAGCTCGATAGCGTGCGCCTGCTGGGGTTGCGCGAGCAGGTGCGGGCGCAGCTGCCGATGCTGGAGGCACACCAGCAGATGGCGCTGTACGAACTGAGCATGCTCAGTGGCCAGGACCCGACAACGCTCACGGACGACACTGACACCTGCCAGCGCATCCCGACCCTCGCCGCGCCGTTGCCCGCTGGCGACGCCTGGCGCCTGCTCGAACGCCGGCCCGACGTGCGCAAGGCCGAGCGCGAACTGCAGGCTGCCGCCCTGGAAGTCGATATCGTCAAGGCCGACCTGTATCCGAAAGTCAGCTTCGGTGCCTCGCTGACCTCGTCGGACCACCACCTTGCCAACCTGGGTGACAGCCGCGCGGTGATGTTTGCCATCGGGCCGTTGATCAGCTGGGAATTCCCCAATATCAAAGCCAACCGGGCACGGGTGAACAAGGCCCAGGCCTTGCAAAACGCGCAGGTCGCCCATTACCGCGGGGTAGCGCTGGCGGCACTCAAGGATGTGCGCCAGGCGCTGGCGCGCCTTGAGGGTGAGCGCCAACGGGCCTTGGCCCTGGGTGCGGCCCTGGCGCAAGGCGAGCGTGGCTTTGCCCTTGCGCAACGCAACTATCAGGCAGGCACCGTTGATGCATTGGCGTTGCTCGACAGCGAGCGCGACCTGATCCAGGTCAGGGCCAGCCACGTCGTGGCCCAAGGCCGCCTGGCGCGTGCCCAGATCAACCTGTTCCGCGCCCTGGGCGGGCGCTGGCAGTCGTCACCAGCACCGGCCCCAAGCCAGGTGCACCGCTCCACCCCCGAGACTGGAAGCCAATCATGAATGTTGCCGTTAGCAAGAACCCGCTGCCCGATGACCAGGCCCAGGCAGTTGCCACCGCCCCCAGGCCTACCCGTCGCCGCCTGGCGCTGTACGCCGGTGGTGGCCTGACGGTGCTGGCAGCGCTGGCATTCAGCGGGTACTGGTTGACCACGGGGCGCTACCTGGAAACCACCGATGACGCTTACGTGCGTGCCGACTGGGTGGCCTTGAGCGCGCGCGTGGCCGGCTATGTGGCCAAAGTGGAAGTAGAGGACGACCAGGCCGTCAAAGCCGGTGATGTGCTGGTACGCCTGCAGCACCGCGACTACCGCGCCCGCCTCGACCAGGCCACTGCCGGCGTGGCCGAAGCGCACGCCGCGTTGGCCGCCGCCCAGGCACGCCAGCAAGTGGCCGCCGAACGCATCAACCAGCAGCAGCAGGCCATCGTCCAGTCTGAAGCGGCTGTGCACAGTGCCAGCGCCGAGCGCCAGCGCAGCGAGCTGGACATGCAGCGCTACCGTGGCTTGGTGCGCGATGACGCAGCCACCGTGCAGCGCCTGGAAGCCGCCCACGCCAACGCCGTGCAAGCCGGTGCCGCGCTGCAAGGCGCGCAGGCACATTTGCGTGAACAGCGCTCGCAGCTGGCGATGGCCAAGGCACAGGCATTGGCGGCCGATGCCGAGATCAAGCAACGGGCAGCAGGCCTGAGCCGTGCCCAGGCCCGGCAGGCGCTGGCCGACCAGGATGCACAGGACACCGTCCTGCGCGCGCCCATCGACGGCGTGGTCGGCCAGCGCCGTGTGCGCGCCGGGCAGTACGTGGTGCCTGGCCAGCCGCTGCTGGCGGTGGTGCCGTTGCAGCAGACCTACGTGGTTGCCAACTACAAGGAAACCCAGCTGGCACACATGCGCCCAGGGCAACCGGTGCAGGTCCGTGTCGACAGCTTTTCCAGCCAGCCTGTGCAAGGCCACGTGGCCAGCTTCTCGCCGGCGTCCGGCAACGTCTTCGCACTGCTGCCATCGGACAACGCTACCGGCAACTTCACCAAGATCGTCCAGCGCTTTCCGGTGCGCATCGTCCTCGACCGGCCGGCAGACGGCCTGCAGATATTGCCCGGCATGTCGGTGGTGACCACGGTCGACACACGCCCCGTGGAGCCTGCCGATGAGCAGTGAGCAACGCGTACCGTTACGCGCCTGGGTGGCCGTGTTCGGCGGCCTGCTCGGCTGCTTCATGGCTGGCATGAACGTGCACGTCACCAGCGCGGCGCTGCCCGAGATCCGCGGCTCGCTGGGCGCGAGCTTCGAGGAAGGCTCGTGGATTTCCACCGCCTACCTGGTGGCGGAAATCGTCATGATTCCGCTGACGGCCTGGCTGGTCGAAGTGTTTTCCATGCGCCGGGTGATGTGGACGGGTTCGTTCATCTTCCTGCTGGCGTCGATCGCCTGCTCGTGGGCCCCCAACCTTGAGGCGATGATCACCCTCAGGGTGATTCAGGGCGCTGCCGGCGCCGTGCTGATCCCCCTCTCCTTCCAGCTGATCATCACCGAACTGCCCGCCAGCAAGATGGCCATGGGCATGGCCTTGTTCAGCCTGGCCAACAGCGTGGCCCAGGCGGCCGGACCTTCCATTGGCGGCTGGTTGACCGATGTCTATTCGTGGCGCTGGATCTTCTACCTGCAGCTGTTCCCCGGTATCGCCTTGCTGCTCGCCATCGCCTGGTCGATCGAGGCCAAACCCCTGCAACTGTCCCTGTTGCGCCGTGGCGACTGGCTGGGCATCACGACCATGGTCGTTGGCCTGGGCGGGCTGCAGATCGTGCTGGAAGAAGGCGGCCGGCTGGACTGGTTCGGTTCGACATTCATCGTCGGCATGTCAATCATCGCCGGCCTGGCGCTGGCGGTGTTCGTCTACACGCAGCTGTACGGCCAACGCGCGTTCATCAACTTGCGCTTGCTGGGGCGGTACAACTTCGGGGTGGCCAGCGTTGCCATGTTCATCTTTGGCGGGGCTACCTTTGGCCTGGTGTTCCTGGTGCCCAACTACCTCTCCCAACTGCAGGGCTACAGCGCCCGCGACGTGGGGGTGGCGCTGATCGCCTATGGCGTGGTGCAACTGCTGCTGGCGCCATTGATGCCACGGCTGATGGCCTGGACCAACGCCAAGTTCATGGTGGCCAGCGGTTTTCTGATCATGGCCGCCGGCTGCTGGCTGGGCGCGAGCCTGACAGCCGACAGCGCCGACAACGTCATCATCCCATCCACGGTGGTACGCGGCATTGGCCAGCCGTTCATCATGGTGGCGCTGTCGGTACTGGCGGTGGCGGGGTTGGAAAAGCGAGAAGCGGGCTCCGCTTCGGCGGTGTTTTCCATGCTGCGCAACCTCGGGGGCGCCATCGGCACTGCGGCACTGACGCAGATCGTGGCCACGCGCGAGCGTTACCACAGCGAGCGCATTCACGAGCATGTCACGGTGTTTGCGCCCAGCGTTCAGGAGCGCATCAGCCAAACCGTGCAGAGCTGGCTGCCGGCCCAGCAGCAGGCGCTGGAGGGGGTGGCGGCAACCATTCGACGCGAGGCCTACCTGATGGCTTACAGCGATGCATTCTACCTGGCGTGCCTGGCGCTGATAGGCTGCGCGGTGGCGGCGTTACTGTTGCGGACCCAGCGATCGGCTTGAACCCACCCTGAAAACGGCCCGCACACGCGGGCCGGCTTCATTTGGGCAGGCAGCAGCCTTCAATCGGCGAAGTGGATCACCATGCGGCCTTTGATCTTGCCCGCTTGCATCTCTTCGAAGATGTCATTGATGTCTTCGATCGGGCGCAGGGTCACCTTCGGCACCACCTTGCCTTGGGCGGCAAACTCGAAGGCTTCGTGTAGGTCTTGGCGGGTGCCGACCAGCGAACCGACAACCTCGATACCGTCGAGTACCAGGCGTGGAATATCCAGGCTCATGGCTTCTGGCGGCAGCCCCACAGCTACGAGGCGACCGCCCGCGCGCAGTGCATCCACTGCAGAGTTGAACGCGCTCTTGGCCACTGCCGTGACCACGGCAGCATGGGCGCCCCCGGTCTTGGCCTGGATGACTTTCGCGGCGTCTTCGTCGCGCGGGTTGACCACCAGGTCGGCGCCCATTTCGCGGGCGAAGGCCAATTGATCATCGTTGACGTCGATGGCAATGACCCGGGCGTTGAAGACGTTTTTGGCGTACTGCAGGGCGAGGTTGCCCAGGCCGCCAAGGCCGTAGATGGCCAGCCATTGCCCAGGGCGGATATTCGATGATTTCACCGCCTTGTAGGTGGTCACGCCGGCGCAGGTGATGCTGCTGGCGGCCGCTGAATCCAGCCCATCCGGCACTTTAACCGCGTAGTCGGCCACCACGATGCACGCCTCGGCCATGCCACCGTCGACCGTATAGCCGGAGTTTTTCACCTCACGGCACAGCGTCTCGTTGCCGCTGTTGCAATATTCGCAGTGCCCGCAGCCCTGGAAGAACCACGCCACACTGGCCCGGTCACCCGGCTTGAGCGACGTGACACCCGGCCCCACTTCCACGACCACGCCAATCCCTTCGTGGCCCAGAATTACACCCGTCTTGTCGCCGAAATCGCCATTCTTGACATGCAGGTCGGTATGGCAAACGCCACAGCACTGCATCTTCAGCAACGCTTCACCGTGCGCCAGCGGCCGCAGTGTTTTCTCCACCACGTCCACGCGACGCCCTTTGGCAACGACAGCAGCTTTCATAAACACCTCCGTGTCTGTCTGAGTGAGCTTGAGAGAATGCCCGGATCAGCATAGTGGCGGATGGGGGAAGAGGCGTTGCTTCAGGTCAGGTTTTGAACGGGGGAGCGAGTTTACCCTAATGCCAGTCAGTTAAGCCCAATGGGTCCGCTGCGCGGCCCATCGCTGGCAAGCCAGCTCCCACGGTGCGGCGATGCGACTTGTCCCGCGAAGGGGCGCGGAGCGGCCCCAGTTAACCATCACCCGCCTGCATACCCGTATACTCGTCACCTGCACCCCTCAAGGAGCACGTTCAATGCCCTACCCCATCGAACACAAGCTGGTCATTGGCGTGGCCTCCAGTGCACTTTTCGACCTCACCGTGTCTGACAACATCTACAAGGCCGACGGCGTCGAGGCTTACCGCCAGCACCAAGAGCAAAACCTGGATGAGCCCTTCCCGAGGGGCGTTGCGTTCCCGTTCATTCGCCGCTTCCTCAGCATCAACCAGGCCTTCCCCGACCAACTTCCCGTGGAAGTGGTGTTGCTCTCGCGCAACTCGCCCGAAACGGGCTTGCGCGTGTTCCGCTCCATCAGCCATTACCAACTGGACATCACCCGCGCCGCCTTTATGTCCGGCCGCTCGCCCCACGAGTACATCCCGGCCTTCAACGCCTCGTTGTTTCTCAGCGCCAACGAAGACGACGTGCAGCGCGCCATCGACGCCAGCTACCCCGCTGGCCTGGTGCTGCCGACGCACATCTACGACGATGAGATCGACACCGAGCTGCGCGTGGCCTTCGACTTTGACGGCGTGATCGCCGATGACGAAGCGGAAAGCGTGTACAAACAGAACGACAACCTGGACGACTTCCAGGCCCACGAGCGGGCCCGCAAGGCCATCCCCCACCAGCCCGGGCCACTGGCGGACCTGTACCGCAAGCTCTCCCACATTCGCACGCTCGAAGACCAGAAGCTGGCACAAGACCCGAACTACAAACGCATCTTGCGCATCGCCATCGTGACCGCGCGCAACGCGCCGTCGCACGAGCGGGTGGTGACCACGTTGAAGGATTGGGGTGTGTCGCCTGATGAGTGCTTCTTCCTAGGCGGGATGGAAAAACCCCGGGTGTTGTCGATTCTCAAACCCCACGTGTTCTTCGATGATCAACGCAGCCACCTGCAGTCACCGGCCGGCGACCTGCCGATGGTGCATGTGCCGTTTGGGGTGGCAAACAGAAGTGGGCCGAAGCGGTTATCGAAACAGCCGCTGGAAACACCACAAAGCAACGCACTGGAGAAACTTGATTAGCCCCAGCAGGCCAGCGAGTTGGTAAACTCCAGCGGCAGCATTTGCCGATAACAGGAGTTTACGGATGCCATTTCCACTGACGGAACACACAGCATTACTGGCCCTCAAGGGCGTAGGGCCAACCGTTATCGCTCGCCTTGAGCAGATGGGGATTGATTCGCTGGCGATGCTTAGCGAAGCGAATGTCGATGACATTTTGGACCAGGCATCAGCGGCCGTTGGCTCGACATGCTGGAAAAACAGCCCCCAAGCGCGTGCTGCGATCAATGCGGCTATTCAGTTGGCGAAGGAAACTCAGTCGCGTGCATTGAGGGCGCGAGAGTGAGTTGCCCTATTCGCTTGGCGAATGCAGACGACGCCGGGGGTATAAGCCGAGTCGTGATAGCGGCCTTACGCCAGTCGAACACGGGTGACTATGATGCCGAGACTATCTCGCGCATCGAGGCGTCTTTCAGTACGGCGGCCATTCTTGAGATGCTGACTCGGCGGTTGGTGTATGTGGCATTGATTGAGGATGAGGTGATTGCCACGGCCAGTCTTGACGGGGATGTGGTCAGAAGTGTGTTTGTCGAACCCCAGCATCAAGGGCTTGGGGTCGGGAAACAGCTGATGGCAGTGATTGAAGATGAAGCGATTGCGCGTGGGCTGAAGGTGTTGCGTGTGCCCTCCTCCATTACGGCGGAAGGGTTTTATGCAGGGTTGGGCTTTTGCACAGTGCGGGATGCGTTTTATGGGGAGGAGCGGACGGTTGTCATGCAGAAAACGCTTCCAGCCTTTGACCCTTCAGGCGGATCGCGTTTTGTGTGAGATCAACCTAGACCTTGCGCTGGAGATGCCGTGAAGCCCATCGCAGCGGTTCAGCTGCCCTCACTTTAAAACTCGCGCTACGCCGACCATTCCCTGATAGCAAGCTCTACCTGAGATGTGAAAGAAAGAGAAAAGGGTACAGGTGGCGTCTTATGGGCGGCTCAATCAAACGCCCCGTTCACAACCTCATAAATAATCCCGGTAGCAACCGCCACGAGTATCAAATCCACCCCCGCCTGCATCCACTCGTAACCCTCATAGTGAGGCAGTTGCCCCAGCAATCTGCCATCCAGCTTCTTGGCGATGCCCGGCGGCAGCGGCTTCCCCCGCGCCAGGTTCTTCTGAATGCCGGGCGGCAATGCAGCGCCAGGGTTCCAATAGCTGCGGTGGCCACTCAAGATGCCGAGGACATCGCCCCGGTCTATCGATGGACCACCCGGCCACTCACCAGCCTGCGAGCCGTTTTTCTTACCCCCCGCATTGCCCTGCCCCTGGGAGTGCTGCGCCTGACCCTTGCCTTGTCCATGCCCCTTGCTATTGCCGTTACCCGGATCGGCGTACGAAGCAGCAGAGGCCACTAACAGCGCCACTGAAGTGACTGCGGCAATCAACGCGTGTGACTTGGCCATTGCGACATCCTTTTTCAGTGAAACGGTTGGAATTTCTATTCCTTGACCTGGCAAACACCATTGGCTCTGTTCTTACCGGTGTACGAGACATCCGCCGTGCCGTCAAGGTTAGCTAAGTTATCGCCCGGGGTTGCATGACAGCCCCGAACCGCCCAGCCTCACTCAGCACCCGGCGGGATTCCATCCTTGTTCTTGTCCTTAAGCTTGGCCTTTTCCTCTTCCGTGGAATGCGCCGGTACTTGGCTTTGTTGCTTCTGGTCGTCTTTGCGCTCAGTCATCTTGCTACCCTCTGGATGATGTTCGTTAGGCACCCCTGCAGTTGGGCAGTTCAAATATAGGGGCGCAGCACCACGGCGGTGGATTGCCCCTCCATGCCGATAAACGCATTACCTCATGGCCGCATCAAAGGCTCGATACCGATCCATTTCTTCACAGGTTGGTAGCAGAGTTTGATCGGTGGAATCGGCAGCTTCTGGCCTTGAACCTCCAGCGCGCCCAAGTGGATGGTCCACTTGGAATTGGCATCGAACTTGTCCGTCTGGAAAATCACATAGGCGGAGCCGTAGCGTTTGTTGTTGGTGATCTTGGGGATGTTGCGGTGTACTTCGTCGCTGTTGATGTCGTAGGGCGATGGGCGCGCGGCGGTTGGGTAAACGATCGGATAGTCGTAGGTTTTGTCGATGCCCAGGTACACCTCGGGCCGCGCCTGCAGGCGTGAGCCATCTTCGAAGGTGATATAAGCCTGGCGACTGTCGTAGAGGACCGGGATCGGTGGCTCGCCGCGGTTGGAGCTGGACGATGGGCGCTGGCGGTTTTTGTTGTAGGCGATCAGTTGCACATAGAATTCACGCCGCGCGTATTTTTCGCCGGGGTATTCAACGTGCAGGACTTGCTCGATTGGCCGGTCGCTCCAGTGGGCGGCGTGGTCGTAGAGGTAGGTTTCCAGGTAGAGGGTGGTCTCCCCTTGCGGGCCTGGCACTTTGAAGTGGAATTCGGATTGGCAAAGGTCTGCGTAGGCGGGGCGCTCGCGCTTCCAGGGGACGCAGGCGGCGAGTGTGGCCACTGCCAGCAATAGCATGAGCGATTGGGTGCATTTCACGTTGGACATAACCCTCCTTGGTTCGCGTTTTCTGTACGCTAGGACCCCCAATCTGGCTCAGGGGTTCAGGCCTCTGACCTGAGTGCAGCTTTAATCAGTAGGCAACCGTTTTCAAGTGACAGTCACGCAGGGAACCCGGCAGGAAAGCCCCTCCATGGAACGTAAATCAGCCCACGCAGCCACCTCGGACTGGGTCATACGCAGCGCTCAACCCGGCAGCGTAGAGCGGATCGAAGCATGGTTCGGTAGCCATGGCTACGATCCGCATCGTCACGACACCTATTCGATCGGCCGCACCCTCGCCGGCGTGCAGAGCTTTCACTACAAGGGGGCACTGTGCCACGGCGTACCCGGTAATACGCTGGTCCTGCACCCTGATGAAGTGCATGACGGCATGGCCGGCACGGAGGCGGGCTTTCGCTACCGCATGGCCTACATCGACCCGGCGCTGATCCAAAACGTGCTCTGCGGTGAGCCGTTACCCTTCATAGCTGGCGGGCTGTCCAGCGACCCGCGCCTGTACCGCGCCAGTGAAGCCTTCGTGCAGGCACTGGACCACCCCCTGGAAACACTGGAAGAGCAGGACGCCGTCTACGACCTGGCCATGGCCTTGCGTGCGGTCGGCGGCAAGCCACGTGGTCGCAAACGCCTGGACTACCGCTCGGCCGAGCGCGCCCGGGCATTCATCATGGAGCACCTGCACCTGGGCATCACCCTGGAAATGCTCGAACAGGCCAGCGGGCGCGAGCAATGGAGCTTGTCACGGGACTTCCGCGCCCTTTACGGCACCAGCCCCTATCGCTTTGTCACGCTGCGGCGCCTGGACACTGTTCGGCGGCTGATGCTGGATGGCTTCACGCTGGTTGATGCAGCCCTGGCTGCGGGCTTTCACGATCAAAGCCACATGACCCGGCACTTCACCCGCAGCTATGGCGTGTCGCCTTTGCGCTGGCTGGAACGGCTGCGGCCTGCGCGCTGACTTGCAGGATCGTACAAGCGCCGCGCGCTTCGGGTTCGATAGGCTGACTACCTCAACTACAGAGGATCCGTCATGACCAACGCCAACTTGCAACCTGTGAACCTGGCCCAAAAGGCTTCGCTGATTGATCGACAGTGGAGCCCGAGGGTGGTCGCCGAAATGAACGACTATCAGTTCAAGGTCGTGCGAATCGAGGGTGAATTCATCTGGCACTCGCACCCAGAGACCGACGAAGCGTTTCTTGTGCTTGAAGGCACGTTACGCATCGACCTACCCGAGGGCTGCGTCTATGTGAACCCGGGCGAACTGTATGTGGTGCCACGTGGGGTGGAGCACAGGACAGCGGCCCAGGGGGAGGCGAAACTGATGATGATCGAGCCACGCGGCGTGCTGAATACCGGCCATGAAGGGGGTGAGCGCACAGCCTTGAACGACGTGTGGATCTGAGTCGGCGCTGCTTCAGGGGCGGCATTACGGCAGAATAACAGGCTCAACGCCGCCCCCTGTAGGAGCGGCCCTGTGCCGCGAAAGGGCCGCATTGCGGCCCCAGCGTTTCAAGAAAAGGCCCACGTTGAGCGGTAGTAAGGCCGCTCCAGTTCCGCCACAATCGGCCACTCAGTTCAAGCTGGGACGCCCCGCATGCTCACCACCCTCGCCATCGGTAACTACCGCTCGATCAACCACCTTGTGTTGCCATTGGGCCAACTCAACTTGGTGACCGGTGCCAACGGCAGCGGCAAATCCAACCTGTACAAAGCCCTGCGCCTGCTCGCCGAAACCGCTCAGGGCGGCGTGATCGAAGCGCTCGCTCGCGAAGGCGGACTGGATTCGACCTGGTGGGCGGGGCCTGAGATGAGCGCACGCATGAAGCGCGGTGAAGTGCCCATCCAAGGCCAGCACCCGAGCGACGCCAAACGCCTGCGCCTCGGCTTCGCCACCGAAGATTTCGGCTTTGCCATCTCACTCGGCCTGCCGATTCCCCTGCCCTATCCCAGCGCATTCATGCTCGACCCCGAGATCAAAACCGAAGCCATCTGGGCCGCCGGCGCGTACCGGCCATCGTCCTTGCTGGTTGAACGTAAAAACGCGATGGTTCGTGCCCGGGAGGGAAACAGTTGGACGGTACTCGATCAACATGCCGACAGCTGTGAGAGCTTTTTCAACATCGTAGGCCGGCCACGCCAGGCACCCGAGATCGGGGAGCTGCGGGCGTTCATCAACAGCTGGCGGTTCTACGATCACTTCCGCATCGACCGTGACGCGCCTTGCCGTCAACCACAGCTCGGGACTCGCTCGCCGGTTCTGCATCACGATGGGCGCAACCTTGCCTCGGCATTGCAGACCATCATCGAGATTGGTGAGGTTGAGGACCTCGTAGCGGCACTGGATGACGCGTTTCCTGGGAGTCGCCTGGCGATTGATGCACCGCCGGGTGGGCTGTTCAGCGTACAGCTCCATCAGCACGGGCTTTTGCGCCCGCTGGGGGGTGCTGAATTGTCGGATGGGACCCTGCGTTATCTGCTGTTGATGGCAGCACTGCTGACGCCACGGCCGCCGTCATTGATGGTGCTGAACGAGCCGGAAACCAGCTTGCATGCTGACCTGCTTCCTGCGCTAGCGCGGTTGATCATTCGCGCTTCGCGTCGTAGCCAAGTTTGGGTCGTATCCCACAGCGCCCCGTTGATCGAGGCGCTGTCGGCCTGTGACGGCTGCAATGTGCTGGAGCTGGAGAAGATTCAGGGGCAAACGCAGCTGCGCGGTGTTGGGCTGTTAGATGAGCCGCTGTGGCGCTGGGTGGATTGATCGCGACCTGAACGCTCTTTCGGGACTGTCAGATTCTTGGTGTGCGGGCCGGTAACGACCTGCCGTCAGGTAGCCGTGGCTGCAAGCCTGGAGTGCCCCTTCGCTGGGTCAATTTTTTGTAAATTTTCAGTAAATTATTTTTAACATTTTCTTTTAAACAATTCTCATTTGCGTTAGTGTCCTGCCCCGATTGCATTCTGCCCCTGGAATCCAACCGCTCGACAAGGACTGTTTCACGATGCCATGCCCACCTTTTTCCCGTGCCCTGCTCACCGTCGCACTGCTCACCGCGACTGCCGTCCAGGCCGAGGAAGCCCATGAGCTTGAACCGCTCCCCGCCACCGAACTGGAAGCTTCGTTCGTCACCGCCACGGGCGGCGGCACTGATGTGCGCGACGCGCCGGCCAGTGTCAGCGTCATTACCCGGGAAGAGATCGAGCGACAGCCGGTCTACGACCTGAACACCCTGCTACGCCGCATACCCGGCGTCACCGGGGGCTACGGCCCGGTGGGCGAGCAGTCGAAAATCAAGCTGCGCGGCCTCGACGACAAATACACCTTGATCCTGGTGGACGGTAAACGCGTCGGCAGTTCCGCCGACACCCATTACCGCCGTGATCTGGGTCGCCAGGACATCAACTGGATCTCGCCGAACATGATTGAGCGGATCGAGATCGTGCGCGGGCCGATGTCATCGTTGTATGGGTCAGACGCCATGGGCGGCGTGATCAATATCATCACTCGCAAAGTGTCCCGTGAGTGGAGCGGCTCGCTCAACGTCAACACCACGATCCCGGAAGACTCCGACCGTGGTCAGACCAACCAGACCAGCGTTAACCTTTCTGGCCCTTTGACCGACTCCCTGGGGCTGCGCCTGGGCGCCAACCTGACTCGGCGCGCTGCCGACGAAGCCGCGCCGCGCCTCGACGCACTGGGTGACTTCGTTTACAACGACGGCGCCGGCGGCGCCAAAGACCACAGCGTCAACGCGTTGCTTAATTGGCAGATCAACGAAAACCATGAGTTGTCCTTCGAAGCGATCCAAGGCGTCGAGCGTTCGTGGTCGTCGAAGAAAACCTACGGCGACTGGGGTGACACGGTAGGTGAAGCCTTCGGTGCCGGACGCCTCACCCGTGATAGCTTCGTGGTCTCTCACCACGGCGACTGGGGCTTTGGCACCTCGCGGATCGACGCTTACCTGAACAAGTTCAACAACGACCTCAGCGAGGGCAAGGCTAACTCGGAAGAAAAAATCGTCGAGGGTAGCCTTAACATCCCGTTTGACCTGTTGGTAAACCAGCGCCTCACCGTTGGCGGCCAGTGGAAGCGTGAGCAACTGACCAACACCGACACGCTGGGCACCGTACCCGTTGATTACCAAGGGGCAGCGGTGGGCGGCGCGGATCTTGAGGGCGACTACTCTGCGCTGTTCGTCGAGGACGAGCTGTTTCTGCTCGATAACCTGTCGCTGACGTTGGGGAACCGCTTCGACCACAGCGACGAATACGGCAACCATAACAGCCCACGTGCTTATCTGGTCTATCACCCTCACCCTGACTGGACGGTGCGCGGTGGCGTGTCACGAGGTTTCCGTGCCCCCAGCCTGAAAGAAGGCAGTGCTGGCGCGGCGACCAACTCGGGCGGTCGCGGTTGTACATCGCTACGCCCGCTGGGTTACGTCACCGGCAGTTGCTGGATGGCCGGCAACCCGAACCTACGCCCAGAAATCAGCACCAACAAGGAGATTGGTGTCTCCTTCGACCGCGACGGTTGGGAGGCCAGCCTCACTTACTTCCACACCGACTTCGAGGACAAAATCGAGTACGCGCCGCTGGGGTATTTCCAGGGCCGCTGGTGGACCATGCTTGAAAATGCTGAGGAGGCCCGCACCCGCGGCTGGGAAGGCAGCACCAAAGTGCCGTTGTGGGAAAATGCCAGCTGGCGCACCAACGCCACCTACATGCTCGAAAGCCGCAACCTGTCGACCGGTGAAGACCTGATCAGCTCGCCGAAGCTGTCGTTGTTCAGCGCCATCGACTGGCAGATCACCGAACGGATCGGCACAGAATTGTCAGCTCAGCACGTGGGCAAGCAACGCGGCCTGGGCACCGACTTCGTCAAGTCGTACACCACGTACGATCTGACCGCCAACTGGTCAGCCACCCGCTGGCTGACCCTGAACGTCGGCGTGCAGAACCTGTTGGATGAAGACCCACGTGATGACTCGACCAGCTTTTACGTGCCCGGTCGGGCGTATTTTGCCGGGATAACCACCTACTTCTAATTGGCAGCGGACAACCCAGAATTCGCGCGTTTATACGAATTCTGGGTTAGTTGAGTGAGGCGCCGACGGCGCTCAAGCGGCAGCGACCCGTTCGCCATCACCGCTGACCTCGAACTGCCCCACCAGCTTCTGCAGCTTGCCGGCATCCACCTTCACCTTCTGCGCGCTGTTTTGCAGCACCACGGCGGTCTGGCGCATCTCGCTGGAGGAGTGGTTAACCTGCTCAATGGTCTTGCCGTACTCGATGCTGCGGCGGTTGAGCTGCTGGATGATGGCGAACATGCCCTCCACCGCCTGATGAAGTTGAACGTTCTCCGACGATGCATCCTCGGCCAGGCGCAAACTATCATCGACGTTCTGCACGCCCTCCTCCATAAAACTCACCGCTAGCTGCGTTTCGTTCTGCAGGCCTTCAACCATGTGCCGGATATCGTCGGCCGCCCGCGCGGTGCGGGCCGCCAGGCTGCGCACTTCATCGGCCACCACCGCGAACCCACGGCCATGCTCGCCCGCCCGTGCCGCCTCAATGGCGGCATTTAGCGCCAGTAGGTTGGTCTGGTTGGTGATGTCGCTGATCAGCCCGGTGATATTGCCAATCTGCGCCATGCGGCTGTCGAGCAGCTGCACACTGGAGGCCGAGCGGGCCACCACATCGCGAATCGATTGGGTGCCCGCCTGCACAGCCAGGTACTGTTCGCGGGCGCGGCAGACCACCTCGTCCATGGCCTGCTTCATCTGTTCGGCGCTGACCGAAGCCTGCTGCAGCTCACCGAGCTGCTCCTCCATGATGATCATCATCTGGTGCACCGCATCGGCCACCTCGACAGAGCTCACGCTCGCTTCCTGGCTGCGCCCGAGCATCATCTGGTTGGTGCTGCCAACCGTGCGGCTGGCCTTGACCACCTGCCCCACCACGGCATCCAAGCGGTCGATGAAACTGTTGATCCAGCGCGCCATGTCGCCACTCTCGTCATTGGCCAGGGCGCCCGTGTCCAGGCGCTGGCGCAGGTTGCCCTCACCCTCGGCGATGGTACGCAGTACACCGCTCATGCCGTTCAACCTCGCCGCCAGGCGCCTGGGCCCGAGCACGCCGAACAGCAGCGTAGCGCCGACCATGCTGAGGGCCTGGATGGCGTCGTTCACCCCCTGTGGCAATCCGGCGTAATGCTGCACCAGGTAATTACAGCCGAACAGCCCAACCATGCTCGCCACGTAGGGTTTCATCAACCGGTAGCTCAGCGAACGGCGGCGGTAGACCTCCTCCAAGTCTGCCTCGCACATCATGCCCCAGCGGTCGGGCGACCCTGGTAACTGGAAGGTCACGCCCTTGCCGACCACGGGCACATGGCGGTAGTCCGAATAACCCGGGTACGTCACGAACAGGTTGGCGCCACGCCGTATGGTTTCCCGCACGCCGGGGTGCAGTTCACGCGTCGCGGGGTCGGTGAAGCGCAGCTCCAACTCGGTATGGCGCTGCACCTGCACAGTGCTCCAGGGCGTGCGCACGCCGCTCTTGAGGTTTTCACCATGGGTAAACGTCCCGTCTTCGAAGCGCGAACGGGACAAGGCGATGCCTGGCTGCACGGTCGGGTCGAAGCGTGACTGCACCATGAACAGGTAATTGTCGCCCGACTCGGCATAGATATGCCCGGCCTCGCGCTGGATCAGGTCGCCCAGCACATCATTGGGGACCCGACCACACAGGCAACCCAGGACTTTGCCCGCGTGCCTGATCGGCTGATAGAACATCAGCGTCACCTCATCGTGAAAACGCGACGAGGATGGGCCGATCTGCAAGGTCAACGGGTCGCTGTACGGCCCGTGAAGAAACGGCGCTTTCAAACCATGGGCCAACGCCGCGAGCTGCTCGATCTGCGTGCTGCCACGCTTTGGCCAAGTGGATACCCTGACGTTGCCCGTGCAGTCGATCACACTCAGTTCGGAAAAGTCTTCGGCCTGTGCCAGTTTGTCGAGTAGTGCCGAAGGCTGCACATGAGCGAAGTCTGCTGCCAGGTATTCCGCCAACTCTGCCAGGTGATCCCATTGTTCGCGCGCCCAGTTGTGCAGCAACTGCACCCGCGTTTGGGCAATGGCTTCGAACGTCTGCTCGATTTCTCCATAGTTCGAACGATTGAGGCGGCACGCCCACCCCATGCTGAACTTGCCGGCTTTGCCGAACCAGGGCAGCCAGCCCCGCTCGCTCGATGACAACTGCATGGAACTACTTGAAAGCGACATTAAGTTCACCATAAGCGACACAGATATCAAAATGCCAGCAACTTCCACGCCAACTGTAATCCAAGCGTATTGAGGGGTAGTCGCTAGCACTGGACGCTTACGGGTGGTGCATAAAGGCTGTTATTTCAGGCCACTTTGCACCCTGAAGGGGCGCGGGGAGAATGAAGCGATCATTGTGGGAGCAACTGTCTTGTGGTGCTTGTGCCGGCCTCATCGCTGGCACCCGGGCGCCGGACCGGTCGGAAAGGGCCGCAAAGCGGCCCCAGCGATCCAAGCACAATCGCAGATGCCTGCCCCCAGAAAAAGCCACTAACGGCCGAGTATTGAAGGGCGGAAGACCAAAGGGCTTTAGAACCATTCATCCAGTGCGCGCAGGCGATGAAGTGCGTGTTTGTATTCGCAAAAGAGGGATTCACCAGAGCGAGCGGTTCCAGCCGCGTTCTCCGCGTAAATTCCGTCGCAGTCAGTTTTGACATACTGCTCCCACAGCGCCTGAGAGCCTTTGAGCATTGAAGGAACTTTCTCGTAGGATGCAAACCTATCTGGGTGCTCGGCCATATCCTGAGCGGTCACCATTTTTTCCTGATACTTCTTTTTGACTCCTTCATTCGCCGCCTGCACCATCGCTAACAGGCACAGATCACTATCTTGCGTCGTACGCGTGTTCGGCTTTCTTAAGCACTGTTGCCACTCGGTTTCAATCTTCGCAGCGAACTGACGCACTGCCTCATCTAGGGCCTCTTCCCTCCCAACATCAGCATGCACCATGCCGGCTGCCAACAAAGCCAGAAAACCTGCTTTAAAAATCCTTTTCATAGATCTCACTCCTTGAGGTGAAAATTCGCCGGCTGCATCGTGCCGGAGAAGTACGTTGCACACAATCTCCACTTTCAATGGCAATATCGGATGTACCGCACGCGCGATGGCCGCGAATCGGCCTATGACCGGGACGCGGTTGGCGAGTAGTGCCCGACCGCCCCGCTTGCAAAGGCCAGCGTCGCTGATCAAGCGCAAAGCCGCCTGCCCCTCCGGCGCTCCTCGCCAGCGCCATACACGCTAACGAAAACGCCGCCTGAGGAGGCGGCGCTGACTGACGAAGATCGGACGTTACCAGGTCTTCGGCTCTGACTTCTTGTACGAACCACCGGTCATGCACTTCTCGACCAAGTCTTCGCGAGCCTTGTTGTCCGGAAGCGTTTTCAGGTAATCGGGCTGGCAGTGTTCTGCAGTGGGCTCGTAGGCGGCAGTGTCGGCGGCGTCTTCTTTGCAGCCGGCCAAGCCAATAGCGAGTGCGGCAACGAAGAGCGGAGCAATGGCTAGTTTCATGAGGGTCCTTCCTGTGAAATGGCCGGGCGTTATAGCAAAGATCCACCCCTCCCGCAAAATGTGACTCAACTCTAGCCCAATCAGAATCGCGCCACCCCGGCGAGGGCGGCGCCCTCAGTCGAAATTGCCTTGCCGCAGATCACGACCAAAAAATGGGGGTTCAAGGGCTCAGGGTGAGGAATAGAAGTTTCCCGCTCCGATTACCCGTGCGGACCACCTGCAAGGTCACCAATTTGCCGTTGCTCAAGGCCTGAATGCCCTCGTTCTCGACGGTGTCAGCCTGAATTCCCATGGCTGATAGCTGTGAAACCAGGGCCTCAGGGGCAATGTATTCCGACTTGACGATCTTGCCGTGCCGGTCAAACAGGTTCACGCCGAAATAGTGGTACGGGGTTGCCTTCATGCGCGACGACCAATAGCCGCCCATGGTCATTGCATAGCCGTTCTCTGTTACCGCGAAACCCTGGTGCTTGGGTAGATTGAGCTGCTCGGAGTTTCGGTAGCCGGAGTACTGCGGCGCAAAATTCACGTCCCGAACGTGTTTGAAGCTGCTGTCGAGCACCGAGTACTGGCCGCGGCTCTGCCCAAGCGCGTCTTCCGGCGTCTTGAACTTTTCGACATACCACTCGCCACCTTTGTGATAGAAACTTTGGGCAACGTTGCTTGCAACCGCCTCAAGCTTTTGCGTGGTGCCGAAACCGGATTGATCATCTACAAGACGATAGCGCGTGAGGGCGCTATCGGATCGCAGGAAGGCTACATCACCCCCCTCTTCCTGGGTCACCACAAGGCCCTCGGACACCGAGGCCTGAGGCTCAGGAATGATGTAGGTCGAGAGCAATTCACCAGAGCTCCACCGGTACTTCTCAATCACGGCGCGAGCAGGCCGGCCATTGGAGTACCGCAGAACGTACAGCAGGTCACGTTGCTCATCGATTTCAAAGCCTTGTGGGTACGTGAATCGAACACCAAGACGCTGAACCGTCTCCTGATAGCTTTGGGACTTGAAGTCCAGCGCTTTCAAGATTGAAAAGTTGGGCTCCGCATGGGTCGCCACCGACGCCTCGAACGCGCTCATGATTTGAGAATGGGCAGCGATTGCCGCAGCCGAGCCTGCCTGAGCATGGCTAAACGAGCTGACGAAGATTGTGCTGACGCCGATGAGTAACAATCTCGAAAGAGTCGCCATGTTCTGTTTCTCCTTCATGAGTATCGAAAAGCGCCGCATCCCGCACTGGAAACCTCAGCGATCCGTAACACGCCACTGTGCCACAACCCCTTGTTGCTCCCGTAGCAGCCTCAGGATTGCCTTCCGTTGGGCAGCCAGCGCGTTTGGCAGTTCAGACAACCTTTCCTATCGACGATAACGCCACCCCAGCGAGGGCAGCGCATGCATGGAGAAAGCTATGATTGAAGCCACCGAGAAGCAGCTCGGCCTGCTCTGGCTCACCCTTGGCTTGTGCGCTGAATGCTCAGACCGAGACAGCATCAGCCGCAGCCACTTCCTCACAAGCCCGGGCTAGGGCTCGAACAACCTTGATGTGCTGGTGGCGACCGGCCTGAACAAGCGGGCGGAGAAAGATGGCCAGAAGATCGCGGGGCATACGACTGACGGTATGACCAGGAACTACCAGAAGCTGGATAGTGGCGAATTCGCCGGATAGTTTTGCGCCCATTTTGCGCAGAGCCGCCCATAAAAAAATCCAGTCACCGCGAAGTGACTGGATTTTTTAGGGATTTTTGGTCGGGACGGAGTGATTCGAACACTCGACCCCTTGCACCCCATGCAAGTGCGCTACCGGGCTGCGCTACGCCCCGACTCTATTCTCGATACCGCTGAGAACGTTGAAGAATCTACCCTAACCTTTTGATAAATGAAAGCTTTTTCTCAAAAAAATTTCCATTCGTCGGAGCAAATCACTTCTTCAACACCACCAACACATCCTCCAACTCAACAATCATCTGCCGAATCAGCTGCTTGTACTGGCTTGACTCATCCTTCACCTCATCACTGGAGAGCCGCAACCGCGCCCCACCAATGGTGAACCCCTGGTCATACAGCAGCGCTCGAATCTGGCGGATCATCAGCACGTCCTGGCGCTGGTAATACCGCCGATTCCCCCGCCGCTTTACGGGGTTCAACTGAGGGAACTCCTGCTCCCAATACCGCAGCACGTGCGGCTTTACCGCGCAAAGCTCGCTGACTTCACCAATGGTGAAGTAGCGTTTGCCCGGTATGGGGGGCAGTTCGTCGTTATGGCTTGGTTCCAGCATAGGCCTCAACCCGGGCCTTCAACTTCTGCCCTGGACGAAAGGTGACGAC
>Ga0213823_1000367_pt1 | contig 41664 bp, 45 predicted proteins | sample MC6MC0907MG_FD_179887 | JGI IMG/M metagenome (GOLD analysis project Ga0213823, IMG submission 179887) | Enriched soil aggregate microbial communities from Iowa State University, Ames, United States - MC6-MC0907-MG | ecosystem: Environmental > Terrestrial > Soil > Unclassified | place: USA: Iowa...
TAAGTTACTTCGTGACACAATTTCGTCCTCTACCTTGAGAGTGACCCATGGACACCCTGCAAAACATGCGTGCTTTCAGTTGCGTAGCCCAGCTCGGCAGTTTCACTGCCGCCGCGGCGCAACTGGATACGACCACCGCGAACGTGTCGCGGGCGGTCTCCAACCTGGAAGCCCATCTGCAAACCCGGCTGCTCAACCGCACTACCCGGCGCATCGCCCTGACCGAGGCGGGCAAGCGTTACCTGATGCGCTGCGAACAGATTCTTACCTACGTCGAAGAAGCCGAGGCAGAAGCCAGCGACGCCCACGCCCGGCCTGCGGGCCAGTTGAAGGTGCATTCGATGACCGGCGTGGGCCAGCATTTCGTGGTCGATGCCATCGCCCGCTACCGCGAGTCGCACCCGGACGTGACCTTCGACCTGACCATGGCCAACCGCGTGCCGGACCTGCTCGACGAGGGCTACGACGTGTCCATCGTGCTGGCCACCGAACTGCCGGACTCGGGCTTTGTGTCGCAGCGCCTGGGCATCACCTACAGCATCGTGTGTGCATCCCCGGAATACGTGGCCAAGCACGGTTTCGCACACAAGCCTATCGACCTGCTGCAGCATGCCTGCCTGCGCATGGTCAGCCCGGTGATCCCCCTGGAAAAGTGGCTGTTCGACGGGCCGGAAGGCCAGGAACTGGTCAACATCACCAGCTCGCCGTTCCAGGTCAACTCGGCCGATGCGATGAAAACGGCGATCCGCTGCGGCATGGGCATGGGCGTGCTGCCAATCTACTCGGCCATCGACGGCCTGCGTGACGGCAGCCTGGTGCGGGTGATGCCGGACTATCGCCTGCAGGAGCTGAACCTGTATGCGATCTACCCGTCGCGCCAGTACCTGGATGCCAAGATCAAGACCTGGGTCGAATACCTGCGCAACTCGTTGCCGGAAATCCTCGCCGCCCATGAGGCGGACCTGAAAACCCACGAACTGCTGATCGCCACCTGAAAAAGCTGCTGCATTGCGGTGGTGGACAATGGTAGGTTGCTAATCATCGTTGGCCCTTTTGCGGGCTTGCCCGCAAAAGGCGCCGGACCTGACCTCCACCATGCCTTGCAGAGAAGTTGCCCGATGAAAAAGACCGTCCTGGCCTTCAGCCGTATCACCCCGGCCATGGCCGAGCGCCTGCAGCAAGACTTCAACGTGATCGTGCCCAGCCCCAAACTCGGTGACATCAGCGCCCAGTTCAACGAAGCATTGCCCGAGGCCCACGGCCTGATCGGCGCCGGCCGCAAGCTTGGCCGGGCGCAGCTTGAAGGTGCGGCAAAGCTGGAAGTGGTGTCGAGCGTGTCGGTTGGCTACGACAACTACGACGTCGACTACTTCAACGAACGCGGCATCGCCCTGACCAACACCCCCGACGTGCTTACCGAAAGTACCGCCGACCTGGGCTTCTCGCTGATCATGGGCTGCGCCCGCCGCACTGCCGAGCTGGACGCCTGGACCAAGGCTGGCCAATGGCAGGCCACGGTCGGCCCGGCGCACTTCGGCAGCGATGTGCACGGCAAGACCCTGGGTATCGTCGGCCTGGGCAACATCGGCGCGGCCGTTGCCCGCCGTGGCCGCTTCGGTTTCAACATGTCGGTGCTGTATGCCGGCAACAGCCGCAAGGCGGCGCTGGAGCAGGAACTGGGCGCGCAATACCGCAGCCTTGAGCAGCTGTTGGCCGAATCCGATTTCGTCTGCATCGTGGTGCCGCTGTCCGACGCCACCCGCAAGCTGATTGGGGCACGCGAACTGAAGCTGATGAAGCCAAGTGCTTTCCTGATCAACATCGCCCGTGGCCCGGTGGTCGACGAAGCGGCGCTGGTCGAGGCACTGCAGAACGGCACCCTGCGCGGCGCCGGCCTGGATGTGTACGAGAAGGAACCACTCAGCGACTCGCCGCTGTTCAAGCTGCCCAATGCGTTGACCCTGCCCCACATCGGCTCGGCCACCGCCGAAACCCGCGAGGCAATGGCCAACCGTGCGATGGACAACCTGCGTGCGGCGCTGCTGGGTGAGCGACCACAGGACCTGGTGAACCCGCAGGTATGGAAGGGCTGAGGGGCTTCCCTAGCGTGCCAACACCATTGCCGGCTTGACCTTCGGCTTGCGAAACACCAGCACATTCCCCGCCATCACCGCGACGAGCCCCAGCAACGCTGGGGCCGTCCATTGGTAGCCCTCGGCAAACGCCGACACGTTCAGCGCCACCAGCGGGAACAGCACCGTGCAATAGGCTGCACGCTCCGGCCCCATGCGCCCGACCAGGGTCAGGTAGGCGGTGAAGCCGATCACCGAACCCGGGATGACCAGGTACATCAGCGAGCCGATGTAACGGGTGTTCCATTCCATGTCGAAAGGTATGCCGCTGACCAGGCAATACCCTGCCAGCATCGTCGCGCCATAGCCCATGCCCCAGGCATTGGTGGTCATCGGTTTGAGCCCGGCTTTCTGCTGCATGCTGGAGAGCATGTTGCCGGCCGAGAAACACAGCGTGCCCAGCAGGGCCAGGCCAAGGCCGTAGAGGGTTTCGCGGCTGGCCGCATGGTGCGACAGTTCCGGCCAGAACAGCAGGCCCAGGCCCAACAAGCCCAGCGCGCCTCCGCCAAGCACATTGCTGGCGATCCTCTGGCCGAAGAAGACCCGTGCGTTCAGCGCATTCCAAAGCGTCGCGGTGGAGAACACCACAGCGATCAGGCCACTGGCGATCCACTGACTGGCGGTGAGGAAGCACATGAAGTTGACGCAGAACAGGCATAGGCCTTGGGCCAGGCAGATCAGGTGGCCTCGCCGGGTCATCGGTTGCAGGCGGCGGGTGAGCAGGAGGATGGCGAACAAGATGAGCCCGGCCAGGGCGAAGCGGTAGACGATCGAAACCGGGATGGCGACCACCCCCAGCTGCAGTTTGAGGGCGATCCAGGTGGTGCCCCAGATCAGGACGGTCAGCAGGTAGAGGGACAGGTTCATGCGGTTGACTCCTGAGGTATTCGATCATCGGGCCGCCTTGCGGCCCATCGCCGGCAAGCCAGCGCAATCAGTGTTTCCCGCGCGCACTGCCATGCGCTTGCACAAACTTGCGCTTTTCCATCTCAGCTAGCTGTCACCGCCCCACAAGCGCAGTACGATGGGCCCCAGAGGAGCGCCCATGACCCCACTCAGCCAGCTGCAAGTGTTCAACGCCATGCACGCCTCGCCCCACGCCCGGCTGGAGCTCAGCGCGCACCTGGGCGATGGCCTGGCGGCGGCGCTGTGGCGCAACCGTGATGATGCCCGCGATTACCAGGCACCCAGCCATCACACGCTGTCGTGCTACATCGCCGACGGCACCGGCACGTTCCGCCGCCAGCGCCCGTCCGACAAGGGCGCACCGAACAAGTTGTGCATCATGCCGGCCGGCCACGAGTCGAACTGGGTGGTGAACGGGCAGATCCGCCTGGCGCATCTGTACATCAGCGAGGCGCAGTTTTCCCTCGGTTGTGTGCGACTGCTTGACCGTGAACCGCGAGAGTTGCAGTTGCAGGAGGCGACGTTTCTCGATGACCCACAGCAATCGGCGCGTTTCCGCCAGTTGATCAGCCTCGCCTGGGATGAGCCCGGCGAGCGCTTGCTGGCCAGCAGCCTGGCGCACGAGATCGTCGATCACGCGGTGCTCAGCCAGGTTGGCCTGCGTCAGGGTCTGCGTTTGAAAGGCGGGTTGGCGCCGAACCTGCGTCGGCAACTGGTCGAATACATCGAGGCGCACCTCGATCAACCCATCACCCTCGGTGAACTGGCCGTGCGCTGCAACCTGTCCGAATACCACTTCGCGCGCATGTTCCGCAGCAGTTTTGGCCTGCCGCCGCACCAGTACCTGCTGGCTCGGCGGCTGCATCGCGCTTGCCAATTGCTGCGGCTGGGCCAGTTACCGCTCGGCGAGGTTGCGTTGCTGTGCGGGTTTGCCAGTGCCAGCCATTTCAGCAACCGCTTCCGCCAGGCGCTCGGGGCGACGCCTGGCGACTATCGCGCGGCGTTTACCGGCTGATTGGGGCTGCTTTGCAGCCCCAATACTTCAGAACTCGAAGGTACTGGATAGGCTCACCTGCCGCGCATCACCGATCGCGACGAAGTACTGGTTCACCGCCGAGCTGTAATAGACCTTGTCGAACAGGTTCTTGACGTTCAGTTGCAGGCGCACGTTGTGCGCGTCCAGCTTGGTCTCGTAAGTGGCAAAGGCATCGGCGACGGTGTAGCTCGGCAGGTCGAAGGTGTTGGTAGAATTACCCGCGCGCTCGCCGACATACCGCGCCCCGGCCCCCAAGCGCAGGCGGTCGCCGCCGAACAGGCTGCCGAAGTCATACACCGCCGACAACGAGCCACTGTGCTTGGCCACGTTCTGCAGGCGGTTGCCTTCCAGGTCCGGGTCCTTGGTCACCTTGGCGTCAGTGAAGGCGTAACTGCCAATCAGGCTCCAGCGCTCGCTCAGTTGCCCGGTCAGGTCAAGCTCCACACCCCGCGATTTGACCTCTCCGGCATTGCTGTACACCGTCTCGCCGGTGCCGCTGTCGAAGTTGGCGACCAACACGTTGCGCTTGGTGATGTCGAACAGTGCCAGGGTGCCGGTCAGGCTGCCCGGCATGTCGAGCTTGGCGCCCAGCTCCCACGACTTGCCCTCTTCGGGCGCCACGGAACCATCCAGCACCACACCGCCGGTCAGCGGGGCAATGCTGGAGTTGGGCTTGAACGATTCGCTGTAGCTGCCATAGAACGACAGCTGGTCATCGACCTTGTAGACGATGCCGGCATGCGGCACCCAGGCCTGGCCGCTGCTGTCGGTGTTGGCCGTGAACGGGCGGCCGCGGCCGGCGTACTGGTCGTACTGCTGGAAGCGCGCGCCAGCCACCAGGATCCAGTGTTCGTCCAGGTGCAGTGCGTCCTGCACGAAAAGCGCGTCGGTGCGCAGCTTGTCGGTCTGGTCGCTGTCGCTGGCGCGTACCGTGCTGCCCTCCACTTCCTGCCCGTAGACTGGGTTCACATAGCTGAAGGTGGACTTGGCGGTCTGGCGAATCAAGTCGCCGCGAAACACCTTGCGGTCTTCGTGGTCCATGCCGAACAGCAGGTCATGCCGCATCCCCGCCAGTTCGACGTTGCCATTGAGGCTCAGGGTGGCGAACTGGTCGCGGCTCATGGCGTTGTGGGTACCGTCGATGCTGCGCGTGAGCGTGCCCTTGGCTTCGTTGACGCCGGTCACACGGACCTGGCTGGCGTCGTAAGTTTCGCGGTTGAAGCTGTAGCCGAAGTGCAGCTTCCAGTCGTCGGCCAGTTGATGGTCGACCTCCAGGCGGTACAGGTCGGAGCGCCCCTCCATGTCGTTGAACGGTTCATCCAGGCGGCGCGTGGCCGGGATGTCCAACGGGTGGCCGTTGCTGCCGAACGCCGTGCCGCGGTCGAACGGGTAGAGAAACTCACGGTGCTCGTAGGCCAGCACCACCTGGGTATCCTCGCCCAACCAGGCAAACGACGGCGCTACCAGCGATTCGCGGTGCACGCCGAAGTTGCGCCAGTAGTCTTCGTCCTCGTGATCGACGATCAAGCGGTAGGCAAAGTTGCTGTCGCCCAGCGCACCGGTGCTGTCGAAGCCGCCACCGCTGCCGTTCTTGCCGCTGCCGTAGGTCGAGCCGCGCACGTTCAGGGCGTTGTATTGCTGCAGCTGCGGGCGCTTGCTGACCACGTTGATCACCCCGCCGGGGTCCTGGATGCCATACAGCAGCGAGGCCGGCCCCTTGAGCACTTCGACCCGCTCGGTGCTGGCGTTGAGGCTGCGGCCCTGCACGATCGGCATGCCATCGCGCATGATCGAGCCGTCACGGTTGTCGCCAAAACCGCGCTTCATCACGGTGTCGGAAGTGCCGCCGAAGTTGTTGCCTTGGGTGATGCCGCTGACGTTGGCCAGCGCGTCATCGAGGTTGCGCGGGGCCTGGTCGCGGATGACCTGGGCCGGAACCACGTTGATGGCCTGGGGGATGTCCTGCGAGGGGCCTTGGCCGCGCATGATCGAGGCGCTGGCCGGGGGCTGATAGCTGTAGGCGTCCATCTGCGAGTTCACCGTGGTGGCCTGCAGGTTGAGGGCGCCGGAGGTGTCCAGCGGTTCGAGGGTCAAGGTGCGGGCATCGACGCGGCGCCAGGCCAGGCCGGCGTTGCCCAGCAACTGTTGCAGGGCCTGTTCGGCGCTCAACGCACCTTCGAGGGCCGGCGCCTGCACGGCGGGCAGCTCCAGGGTGTAGACCACGCTTTGCCCACTGGCGCGGCTGAACGCGTTGAGCGCCTGGGCCAGCGGCAAGCTGGGCTGGGCGAAGGTATGCAACTGAAGCTGCTCGGCGGCCAGCACACCAGGGGCAGCAGTAATGGCCGCCAGTGCAGAAAGGCCGAGCCAGAGGGGGACGCAACGCGAGGTGAACTTCATGGACGCTGACCTGTGAGAGGGTTATTACTGCGAATGAATCGCACTTCCACTCATTACACGGATGCCACGTCCTGTTACCTCATCCGCTTTTGAAAATAATTTTTCAGCGCCGACGCCTACCTGATGACCGTCAACCGTCCCAGCACCGTCTGCCGCGAAAAGCCCATGACCTTGCCCAGCGAATCCAGCGCCACCAGCGGCTCCTGCACCGGGAAACTGCCGCTGACCTTGCGCTGCCCCAGTTCGTCACCCAGCAGCACGATCCGCCCTGGGTAATAGCGCCGCAAGTCTTCGACCACCTGTGCCAACGGCACCTGGTAGTAATTGAGCCAGCCCTGGCGCCAAGCCAGGCGGCTGTCGCTGTCCACGCTCAGGGTCTTGCCCGCCTGGCCTTCGGCATAGGCCAGCTGCTGGTTGGCCGTCAGCTCACGGGCAGCCTGCCCGTGTGCCGGTGTGACCGCCACGCGCCCGCTGCGCACGGTGACCTGTGCCCCCTCAGCCTGGTCGCGCACTTCGAATTCGGTGCCGAGCACACGCACCTGGCCCCCCGCAGCGTCCACCACGAACGGCTCACCGGTGTGCGTGACCTTGAAGAACGCCGCGCCATGCAACAGCCGCACATGGCGCTCACCCTGCTGGAAATCGACCGCGATGGCACTGCCCGCATCCAGTGTCACCTGCGACTGGTCGGCCAGGGTCACCTGGCGTAGGGTGTCGGCACTGCTGAAGTCGGCTCGCAGGTCCTGCAGCCAGTAACCCGGGTGCCAGCCTCCCGCAACACTCACAGCCAGCACCAGGCACGCCGCTGCCGCCAGGGCACCTGCCCGACGCCAGCGGCCGCTGGCAGGTGCCTTGGCCATGGCCTCCAGGTAGCGTTGCAGGCCTGCCTGCTCTTGCTCGGCCAGACGCGCGGCGGGTGCCGCACTCATCTGCCAGAGCGCCTGTGCCTGGGCATAGGCTTCGCGATGGCTGGGGTCAGCCACCAACCAGCGCTTGAACGCCGCGCTGTGCTGCGCCTCAGGGTGCTCGTTGATGCGGCTCAACCAGTGCAATGCCACTTGCGACGCATCGGCACTATTGAAGTCTGCATGGCTCATCGACGGGCGCTCCCTGGCCTGCGCATGGGGGTCGCGGGCTCGGCAACACTGGCCTTGCACGCTTCGAGGGCGCGCATCATATGCTTTTCCACGGTGCTCTGGGACAGTTGCATGGCCTTGGCGATCTCGCCGTACTTGCAGCCATGGATGCGGTTGAGCAAAAAGATCTGCCGGGTACGCTCTGGCAAGGCACGCAGCGCGGCTTCGATGCGCTGCAGGTCATGATCGACCTCCAGCGCCTGTTCCGGCGCCTGGGCCGAGCACGTGTCATCCAGCGGCAGCGACGCCTCGGCCACACGTTCGCGGCTGCCTTCGCTGCGCAAATGATCGATGGCCAGGTTGCCGGCACAGCGCAGCAGGTAGGTATCCAGCGCTTCGACCTTGACCTCGGGGCGGCGCCAGAAGCGCAGGAACAGCTCTTGCACCAGGTCTGATGCGGTGGCGCGGCAACCGACCCGGCGGCTGACCAGCGCTTCCATGCGCGCACGCTGGGCCATGAACACCTGGACGAAGCGCGCGCGGGTGCGGTCGGGTTCAGTCAAGGCGTCACCGGGCAAACACGGCCAGCAGCGGGCCTAGCACCAAGCTGATCGCCGCCAGGCCCAGCAGCAGGCGCGGCTGGTATGGCAGGCCGAAGACCCACACCGTCACCCCGGCCATCAGCACCGTAATCCACTCCACCAGCCCATGGGCCCAGCCACGCTGGTGCACCGACAGTACCAGCGACACCAGCAGCAACAGCCAGCCCGCCAGGCGCAGGCCGCGCAGCTGGCCAGGCTTGGGCTTGCGCCCAAGCAGGTCGCTGAAGTGCTTGTCCATCGCCAGGCACAAGGCGGCGAACCCGGCATAACCGATCAGGGCAATGCTCAGCATCCGTTCACCTCGACGGTTTCAGCCGTTGCCTTGGCTGCCCGGGGGGCGCGCTTGGCGACCGGCTTGGGGGCGCGCAGCATCTTGCTGGCAGCCCAGGCCAGGAACACGCCGGTGCCCAGTGCCGTGAGGTCGAACCCGGCCATGGCCCAGTCGCCGGCCGCTACGGAGTGGTTCAGGCCCTGCCCGGTGGTCAGTGCATTGAGCAACGGCAGCAGGGTAAAGGCCAGCGCCCCCAGCCCCAACTGCTCGCCCCAGGCCCGGCGGCCCGGGCGCAACACAGCGTGCACCAGCGACAACGCCCAGAGCAGGAAGAAGCTGTTGATTTCCCAGTTGGCCCTCCCCGCCAACCCCACCGGCAACAGGCGGTTGGCCCAGAAGAACGCGGCCACGGCGAGCAGCAGGCCGCTCATGCTGGCGATATTGAGCACCTCGACCAGGCGCAGCTCGCCCGGTATGCGCTCGCACTTGGCATGCTTGAGCTGGCGCTTGCCCAGCCACATCACCAGGCCCGTACCGATCACTGCCGTGCCGGCCACACCGAAGGCGAAGTACAGCCAGCGCAGCCAAGGGCCGGCGTAGTTGCCCATGTGCAGGCCGGCAAAGCTGAAGGAGGTCATCATGGCCGCGCTTTCCGGCGCGCCCTGGGTCAGCAGCGCCCCCGTGGCACCATCGAAGGTCCAGCTGGCGCTGCGCTTGTAGGCGACGTTGTCGGCCGAAGACTGGGTGAAGGTGACGCGAGCATTGCGATCGCCGGGGTTTTGCACCTGGATGAAGCCCATGCGTGCACCCGGCACCTGTTCCTGGACCTTGGCATACAGGCTTTCAAACGGCACCAGCGGGCTGGCGACATTGGCCACCTTGGGCACCTCGTCGCGCCCGAACAGGTCATTGAAATAGCCATTGGTACTGCCGCCGTAACTGGCCAGGATACCGGCCGGCATGACCATGTACATGAACAGCACCAGGCTGCTGTAGCTGATCATCAGGTGGAACGGCAGCACCAGCACGCCAATGGCGTTATGGCCGTCCAGCCACGAGCGCTGGCCCTTGCCCGGGCGGAAGGTGAAGAACTCCTTGAAGATCTTCTTGTGGGTGATGATGCCGGTGACCAGCCCGAGCAGCATGATGAAGGCGCAGAAGGTCGACAGCCAACGGCCCCACGGGTACGGCATCTGCAGTTCGAAGTGGAAGCGGTAGAAGAAATCGCCGCCGCGGCTGTCACGCGCCTCCACCGGCTGGCCGCTCTGGGCGTCCAGGCTCTTTCTGACAAACCCTCTGCGCCCCCCCTCTGGATCGCGCCACCCCACGTTCAACGCGGCTTCCCGCTCACTGGGCAGGCGGATCATCCAGCTCGCGGAATGCCCGGCGTTGGTTTCCAGGTAGCGCTGGGCCAGGCCCAGGCTGGCAAGCGGATCGAGCGCATGGCTGCGCACCTCGGGCTGCGACCAGTGGGTGATCTCATCCTTGAAGTAAGACAACGTTCCGCTGAGGAAGATGGCGAACAGCAGCCAGCCGAAGATCAGGCCGGTCCAGGTGTGCAGCCAGGCCATGGCCTGGCGGAAGCCTTCCTTCATGGGTTTTTCATCCAGTAGGCGAGCCCATTGACCATCCCCAGCGCCAGGCTTGGCAGCAACACGCCGAGCCAGGCCCGCCAGGCGCTGCGGCAGGCGAAGCACCCGATGAAGGCCAGCAGGTAGAAAACGAACGAGAGCAGCAAGCCGGTCAGCGTCGCATCGACCTGTGGCAGGGGCGCCAGCAACGCGATGCAGATGCTGACCATCGACGCCAGCAGATAGCCGCCCAGCAACGCAGCCAGGCAACGTGAGGCCACGCCCAGACGATAACTGACGGGAAGTCCGGCGGCAGTGCGCTTCATGGCGAAGGTCCGGGGAAATACGGGGATGCAATAGTAATGATTTCAATTCTCATAAGCAAAGTCTGAACGGTCACTTGCCGATCAATAACCCCATCACTACAATGCGAACAATTCTTACTACCAGTTGCGCGAATTGGCGCCGGAGTATCACGGTGCCCAGCGCCCTTTCATCCACGGTCGAAGGCCTTTACCACGCCCATCACAGTTGGCTGACCGGCTGGTTGCGCCGCCGCCTGGGTTGCCCGCAAAGCGCCGCCGACCTGGCCCAGGACACTTACGTGCGCCTGCTGCAGGCGCGCGAGGCACCACAACTGGTCGAGCCGCGCGCATTCCTTGCCACCGTGGCCAAGCGCGTACTGTGCAATCACTTGCGCCGCCAGGAACTGGAGCGCGCCTACCTCCAAGCGCTGTCTCAAGTCCCGGAACAGATGGCGCCGAGCGAAGAACAGAAGGCGGTCATCTTCGAAACCCTGCTGGAGCTCGACCGCCTGCTCGACGGCCTGCCGCCATTGGTCAAACGCACCTTCCTGCTGGCCCAGGTCGATGGCCTCGGCCAAACCGAGATCGCCCGCGAACTGGGCATTTCCCTGGCGACGGTCAAGCGCTACCTGAACAAGGCAGCCCTGCGCTGCTATTTCGCCCTGTGAACACCTCGTTCTCTTCGCAGGTCGCCGAGCAGGCCGTGCACTGGCTGATCGAATCCCAGGGCGACGACTTCGACCAGGCCCAGCAACAAGCCCTGCAGCATTGGCTGCTGGCCGATCACGAGCATCAACGCGCCTGGGCGCATATTCAGCAGGTGAACCAGCGCTTGCGCGGGGTCGCTTCGCCGGTGGTGCATGCCACCCTGCAGGCCCCCCCCTCCCCCGCGCGGCGCAGGGCGCTCAAGGCGCTGCTGCTGGTGGGCGTGGCCAGCGCCGCTGGCATGGGCCTGCAATCGCATAACCCTCTACCAGGCCTGATGGCCGACTACCGCAGCCCGGTTGGCCAGCGCCGGCGCACGCACTTGGACGACGGCAGCCTGCTGCAACTCAATACCCGCAGCGCGGTCGATGTGCGCTTCGATGGCCAGCAGCGGGTGGTACGGTTGCTGGAAGGCGAACTGGCGCTGGATGTGGCACGCGACGCGCGCCCCTTGCTGCTGCGCACCGCCGAAGGGGCCCTGCAACTGCACAGCGGCCATTTCAACGTGCGCGAGTTCGAGGGGTTCAGCCTGGTATCGGTGTTCAGTGGCCAGGCCAGCTTCGCGGGCCAGCCGCTGCTGCCAGGGCAGCGTGCGCGCTTCACTGCCAAGGGCTGGCAGGCCATCGCGCCGTTGGACCCGAACAGTGGTGCCTGGGTCGACGGCATGCTGGTGGCGTCGCAGATGCGCCTGACAGACTTCCTCGCCGAACTCGGGCGGTATCGCCAGGGGCAGCTGGGCTGCAGCGAGCGGGTGGCTGACTTGCGGGTGTCCGGTTCGTACCCGCTGGATGACAGCGAGCGGATTCTGCAGATGCTCGAGGTGGCCTTGCCGGTGCGCGTGCGGCGCTTCACCCGCTACTGGGTCACGCTCGAACCGCGCCTGAGTTGAAACTTTTTTTCAATTACCTGAGCCATTTCCTGAACCTCGCGTGACAGAGAAGGCAGAACCCCTTATCACAGGATCCGCCCCATGCCTCTGCGCCCCAGCCCCCTCGTCCACGCCCTGCTGCTCGCCACCAGCCTCGGCCTTGCCACGCCGGCCCTGCACGCCGCCGAGGCGCGCACCTATCACATCGCCGCAGGCTCGCTGGAAGAGGCCCTGAACCAGTTTGGCCGTGAAAGCGGCGCGTTGATCTCGTTCGGCTCGCAGCTGACTCAGGGGCTGAGCAGCCAAGGCCTGGACGGCCAGTACAGGGTCGCCCAGGGCCTGGACGCCCTGCTGCGTGGCAGCGGCCTGCAGGCGCGCCAAGAGGCCGACAACGCATTCAGCCTGCAGCCTGCCAACACGGCCACACCGGTGGCTGCCGTGGAGCTCGGTGCTTCCACCGTGGTCGGTGACTGGCTGGGTGAAGCGCAACAGGACAACGTCTTCGAGCACCCCGGTGCCCGCGATGTGGTACGCCGTGAGGCATTCGAACGCAGTGGCGCCACCACCGCGCGTGAAGTGCTCAACCGCATGCCGGGCGTCAACGCCCCCGACAACAACGGCACCGGCAGCCACGACCTGGCATTGAACTTCGGTATCCGCGGCCTCAACCCGCGCCTGGCTTCGCGCTCGACGGTACTGATGGACGGCATCCCGGTGCCGTTCGCGCCGTATGGCCAACCGCAGCTGTCGCTGGCGCCGATCAGCATGGGCAACATGGATGCGGTGGACGTGGTGCGTGGCGGCGGCGCCGTGCGCTATGGCCCGCAGAACGTGGGTGGCATCGTCAACTTCGTCACCCGCGCCATCCCCGAGCAGGCGACCTTCAAGGCCGCCATGCAGAACCAGATCAGCCCATCCTCCAGCCATGACGGCTTCAAGAACAGCGCCAACCTGCTGGTCGGGGGCACCCACGACAACGGCCTGGGCGGCGCCCTGCTGTATTCCGGCGTGCGCGGCGGCGACTGGCGCGCGCACAGCGACACGCAGATCGACGACCTGATCCTCAAGGGCAAGCTGCAACTGGACGAAGCCAACAGCCTGCACGCCATGGCCCAGTACTATGAAGGCGAAGCGGACATGCCGGGTGGCCTGAGCACGGCCGATTTCGACGCCGACCCGTACCAGTCGACACGCCTGAAGGACAAGTTCTGGGGCCGCCGCACATTGTTCAACTTCGGCTACGACTACAAACAGGACGACCGCCAGTTCAGCGTCAACAGCTTCTTCACCAAGACCCTGCGCAGCGGCTACCTGGACCAGGGCAGCTTCGTTTCGCTGTCGCCACGCGAATACTGGGTGCGCGGCATCGAGACACGCTTCTCGCAAGGCGTCGCGCTGGGCGAGAGCTGGCACGAACTGGGCATCGGCTACCGCTACGTCAATGAGGCCGGCCACGAACTGCGCTTCCGCGAGCCGGTCACCGGCAACCTGCCGACCACCGCCAGCCGCAACGACCGCGATACCCGTGGCAGCACCGAAGCCCATGCCATCTACCTGGATGACCGCATCGACATCGGCCGCTGGACCATCACCCCAGGCGTACGCTACGAGATGATCGACTCCGAGCAGAGCAACACGCTCAACGGCCAGCGCTACCAGGGCAGCTACAACACCGCCCTGCCGGCGCTGAACGTGATGTACCACCTGACCGATAGCTGGAACCTCTATGCCAACACCGAGGGCTCGTTCGGCAGCGTGCAGTACAGCCAAATGCCCAACCGCGTCTCCAGCGGCGAAGTGAAACCGGAGAAAGCACGCACCTGGGAAGTCGGCACCCGTTACGACAACGGCGACCTGCAGGCCGAAATCGGCGCGTTCCTGATCAACTTCGACAACCAGTATGAGAGCAACCAGACCAACGATTCGGTGATCGCTCGCGGCGAGACTCGCCACCAGGGCATCGAGACCAGCGTGCGTTATGCGCTCGATGGCCTGAGCCCGGCGCTGGCCGGTTTCGATGTGCACGCCAGCTACGCCTTTGTTGACGCGACTATCCGCGAAGATGGCCCGAACAAGGGCAATCAGGTGCCGTTCTCGTCGCGCCACAAGGGCAACCTGGGCGTCGGTTATACCGATGGGCCGTGGCAGTTGAACCTGGATGGCAGCTTCCAGAGTAGCCAGTACGCCGACAACGCCAACACCCGCGCAGAAAGCGCCGACGGCAGCACAGGGCGCATCCCGGGTTACATGCTGGTCAGCACCCGTGCCGGCTATGACTTCGGGGCACAATTGTCGAACCTGAAGGTGGCGGTGGGGGTGAAGAACCTATTCAACCGCGAGTACTACACGCGCTCGTTCGACGACAACAACAAGGGCAAGTACGTGGGTGAACCTCGGACCTTGTATGTGCAGACGTCGGTCGAGTTCTGATCGCATGTGGGGCCGCCTGGCGGCCACTCCTGCGGATTTACTACAAGAAATTTATTTTCAAAAAGGGCTTGAATTCATTCCGCAGTTGCCTGACCTTAGAGTCAAGAGGCGAAGAAATACCAAGGGCCTCAAGGGCCTAGGCACGCCTCCATGCGAGCAAGCTGAATAAGGATTGAATCATGCAAATCCAGGTCAACAGCAGCAACCATATCGAAGGCAACATCCGTCTCAACGAGTGGGTCCGCAGTACGCTGGAAGCCACGCTCGAACGTTACGAGGAAGACCTCACCCGCATCGAGGTGCACCTGCGCGACGAGAACGGCGCCAAGCCCGGGCCGCATGACAAACGCTGCCAGATGGAGGCTCGCCCGAAAGGCCATCAGCCGATTTCCGTGACCCACACCGCCACTTCGCTGGACCAGGCGGTCGACGGTGCCGCCAGCAAACTGAACAATGCGCTGGAACATTTCTACGGTAAATTGCGCAGCAAGCGCGGCGTGCTGGAGCTGAGTGACCCCGACGCCTGATTCGCCTGTGAACAACAACGCCCGGCCTTGAGCCGGGCGTTTTCGTTTACATCGATCAATGGCCCTGAACCAACCTGGCAGTTACCCGGTCAATCTCTGCAGTCAATCTTCGCAGACCACCGACCATGAACAACCCATTCGAACGCATCAGCGCCGCCTTCGCCCCCGAGTACCGGGTCAACCTGAGCATCGAACGCCTGGACGGCAGCATCATGCTGACCCTCTCCGACGATGCCGGGGTGGTCGCCAAGCGCCTGATCAGCCAGGCCCAGCGCAACGACCCGGTGCGCCTGCAACGGGTCATCGACAGCATTCGCCTGGGCCTGGCCATCGAGCTGGGGCAGAACCCGTTGCAGGTGCTCGCTGCCCTCACCCGCGACCCGCATCACCAGCCCCGGCACTTCATCGCCAACTGACGGCTACTTGCCGTCTTCCACTTCCTTGCCGTTGGCATCCAGCACCTTGGTCGAGGGGTAGCGGTACGAAGCGTAACGCACCACCAGAATCGAGAACGCCAGCAGCAGGATGCCGCCGCACAGGTACAACAGCCCTTCATCCGGCGCCTTGTGGTGCGAGACATCGCCGATCAGCAGGCGGGTCAGTGCGGTGATCGCCACGTACAGCAGGAAGCGGATCGGCATGTGATTGGTCTTGAAGTAGATCCCGACCATCGCCCCGAGCTCCAGGTAGATGAACAGCAGCAGGATGTCATCGACACTGATCCCACCTTTGCCGAGCATGTCCAGGAAGGTCATCACCGCCGCATAGGCGGTAATCGCGCCGATGCCGAACAGCGCGAGGTAGTGAAACCCCTCGACACACAGGTTGCCCAGCGAGTCGGCCGAGCCATGCAGGCCCTTGCGCAGCTTTTCCGCCCATTTGATGTTCACGATATCCAACTCCCCGATACGGCCTGAAAGATGATGCGTCACGTCTGTGACGCTTGTGCCATGCAGTTAAAGGGCCACGCCCCTGCCTTGGAAGGCGACCGATTGCCGTAAGGCACCTGTGCGCTACGCTTTTTTACGGCAAGGCTTGCACCTGAGGTGCGATTGCCATTACTGTATGCGCATACAGTAATCAGTCAACCAACCGCAAAAAGGCACAGAGGTGATGAATGGCCGTCGAAGTGGTGTACCGCAGCAGCCGCGACCCGGAGCGCTTGTTCATGGATAAGGCCGAAGCAGATCGTCACGACAAGATGCTCGAACTGGCAGAGCGCCTGGCCGAGGTGTTGCAGAAGGCGGTGCCTTCGTTGAGTGAACAGCAGGTCGAGGAAGCCGGCATCTACATGGCCAAGAACCGGGATGTGTTCGCCCGGGCGTTCAAGAGCCAGCCGGATGCATTGGCCGAGTTGCTGGATGGTGATACTGCAGCGTGACAGTGGGGGGCCGGTCAGCGATCACCGTATAACAACCGCTCCGCCAGCATCTGCGCTACCCGTGCCGGCGAGCGCTTCTCGGCCTGGGCATGGGCGTACACTTCGGTCAACCGCTCTGGTATTCGCGCCAGTTGCCCCGTGATAGTGCTCAATTCCTCACCGCGGTGTTTCATCGCCACGTAGATCAAGCCGCCTGCGTTGATCACATAATCCGGCGCATAAAGAATCCCGCGCGACTCCAGCTGGTCAGCCACTTGCAAGGTGGTCAGCTGGTTGTTCGCCGCGCCGGCTACCGCCGCACACCGCAACTGCATCACCGTCTGGCCGTTGAGTACCGGCCCCACGCCGCACGGCGAAAAGATATCGCAGGGCGTACTGATCAGCGCATCGTTGGTCACCGGGTGAGCGTTGAACTGCTCCACCGCCAGCCGCACCCGCCCCGGGTCAAGGTCACTGACCAGCAACTCGGCGCCCGCTGCGTACAGCTGCTCGGCCAGGGCATAGCCGACGTTACCCAGGCCCTGCACCGCCACACGTAAGCCTTTGAGGTCGCTACTCCCCAAGCGCGCCAGGCAGGTGGCACGGATGCCGGCGAACACCCCCATGGCCGCATGCGGCGAAGGGTCACCCGATGCCGTGGTGCTGGTCACATGCGGCGTGCTCTGGGCAATGCAGTCCATATCCAAGGTCGAAGTGCCGCTGTCCACCGCGATGATGAAACGCCCTTGCAAGGTATCGATGAAGCGGCCAAACGCCTCGAACAAAGCCGCACGGTTTTCCACATGCGGGTTGCGCATGATCACCGCCTTGCCACCCCCTAGAGGCAACCCGGCCAGCGCCGCCTTGTAGCTCATGCCTTGCGCCAGGCGAATGGCATCGGCCATGGCGCTTTCGTCATCGGCATACGGCAGGTAGCGGCAACCGCCCAATGCCGGGCCGCGGATCTCGCTATGAATCGCCACCACGGCCTTCAGGCCGGTTTTCGGGTCGGTGAAGAGGTGCAGCGACTGGGTGCGGGTGCTTTGCATCAGCGCGAACATCGGCGGGCTCCCCTGCGAGGTGCTCCTACCAGTATAGGCACCCCCTTTCACCCCACAGGCCGACCGGACCACTGGACGAATCGCGGCGCCAGAGCTAATACTCAAGCGTATGTGGAGATGCCCAGATGAACCCACGCCAAGCCTGCCTGGCCTGCCTGGAACGCGAGCCGGTCGCCCTGCTGGAAGCCGCCTTGTGGATAGCCGCCGAGCACGATCGGAACGTCGAGCCCGCGGCGAGCCTTGCAACCCTGCACCACCTGCACGCTGAGATCAGTGCCAGCCTGCCGATGCTGCCGGTGTGCGAATTGGCCCAGCCGCTGCTGCGCCAACTGAACACGCTGGGTTTCCAGCAGGATGAATACCACCCCCTGCGCCCGCAGGCGGCGCTGATGGACAAGGTGCTGCAACGCCGCCGTGGCCAACCACTGGCACTGGCGATCATCACCCTGGAGCTGGCCGGCCGGTTGTCCATTCCACTGGAAGGCGTGGCCTTCCCTGGCCACTTTCTGCTGCGGGTACCCGGCGCCGATCACCTGCTCGACCCTTGCGGCGGCAGGCGCTTGTACCCCAATGATTGCCGCGAGCTGCTTGCCCGCCAGTTCGGCCCGCAGGTACCGCTGACCGCCGAGCACCTGCGCGCGGCCAGCCCGACGCAGATGCTGCAGCGCCTGTCACGCAACCTGCGCCAGCTGCACATCAGCAACGACAACCACCTGGCCGCGCTGATCGACGCCGAGCGGGTCATGCAACTGGGCCCGGTACAGGTCAGCGACTACATGACCCGCGCTTCGCTCTATCAACACCTGGAGTGCCCGCAGGCCGAACGTTTCGACCTGGAGCACGCCTTGCTGCTGACCGATGATCCGGTGCAGCGCCTGAAGCTGTCCGAACGCATCGGCAAGCTACCCACGGCAACCCGGTCGATTCACTGAGCCGGGGTATCCGGCTGGCACGAGGGATGAGCCATGGCAAATGCCGGGTGCCCAGCGGCCAACGCCGCCACCCGGCATATACGCGGATAGCCGCCAAGGTCGATGTTGAAGCGCTCGGCTGCATACAACTGCGGGATCAGGTAGACATCTGCCAGCCCGGGTTGCTCACCCAGGCAATAGCCCTCATCACCGATCAGTTGCTCTACCGCTGCCAGCCCTTGGCCGACCCAGTGGCCTATCCACTGGTTGACCTGTGTCTCGTCGTGCCCCAACTGGCGAAGCTGGTTGAGTACGCTGACGTTGTGCAGCGGGTGAATATCGCAGCCGATGATCGCCGCCACACTGCGCGCCCTGGCCCGTGCTGCAGTACCGACCGGCAGCAGCGCAGGTTGTGGATAAACCTCTTCCAGGTACTCGATGATCGCCGGTGACTGCACCAGCAGCACGGCATCATCGGTACGCAGGGCCGGCACCCGGCCTTGCGGGTTCAGCGCCACATAGTCGGCACTGCGCTGCTCGCCCTTGAGCAGGTTGACCGGCAGCGCCTGGTAATCCAGGCCCTTGAGCGCCAGGGCGATGCGCACCCGGTAGGAAGAGGTGGAACGGTAATAGGTGTACAGCTCCATGGCCCAGCCCCTCAGTTGGCGGCGATGATCTTGCCGCGGCATTCACCGAAACCGATGCTGGCCGCGCCATCGCGCTGGCAACGTGCACGCAGGATGATTTCGTCGCCGTCCTCAAGGAACTTGCGCACCTCGCCACTGGCCAGCTCCACCGGCTGTTTACCGCCCACGGTGATCTCCAGCAGGCTGCCGTATGAATCGGGCGTGGCGCCAGACAGCGTGCCCGAACCGAACAGGTCGCCCGGCTGCAACTGGCAACCGTTGACGCTGTGGTGGGCGATCAACTGCGCCACGGTCCAGTACATGTTCAGCGTGTTGCTCAGCGCCAGGCGGTGTGCCGGCAGGCCCCGCTCGCGCATGCGCTCGGTGAGCAGCAGCACTTCCAGCTCGATGTCGAAGGCGCCCTGGGCCTGGTCACGCGGGTCCAGCAGATACGGCAGCGGTTGCGGATCACCCTCGGGCCGCGCGGGCTGGGCACAACGGAACGGCTCCAGCGCCTCGGCGGTCACCACCCACGGTGACAGCGTGGTGATGAAACTCTTCGACAGGAACGGCCCAAGCGGCTGGTATTCCCAAGCCTGGATATCGCGTGCCGACCAGTCGTTGAGCAGGCACAAACCCGCCAGGTGCTGGTCGGCTTCACCAATCGCAATGGCCTGACCGATGTCGTTGCCCTGGGCTATCCAGATACCCAGCTCCAGCTCGTAGTCCAGGCGCATGCACGGGCCGAAGCTCGGTTCGCTGTGGCCGGCCGGGAGGGTCTGGCCCTTGGGGCGGCGCACATCAGTGCCCGACGGGCGCAAAGTGGAGGCGCGGCCGTGGTAGCCGATTGGCACGTACTTGTAGTTGGGCAGCAGCGGGTTGTCGGGGCGGAACAGTTTGCCGACGTTGGTGGCGTGCTGGATGCCCACATAGAAGTCGGTGTAGTCGCCGACCTTGGCTGGCAGGTGCAGTTGGCAATCGCTGGCCGGGTACAGCGCAGCCTTGAGCGCAGCCTGGTGCTCGCTGTGTTCGCCCAGCAGCGCCAGCAAGCGCTCACGCAGGGCGACCCGGGCAGTGCGGCCGAGCGCGAAGAATGCGTTCAGCGCGCCGCCACGGGTGGCTTCCACGGCGGCCTTGGCCTGGCCCTCGAACAAACCGGCAGCCAGCACAGCCTCCAGGTCGAGGATCGCATCGCCGATGGCGACGCCGCAGCGCAGCGCTTCACCCGGGCGGCTGAAGATGCCCAGCGGCAGGTTCTGCAGCGGGAAGTCGCGGTGCCCATTGGCGTGCTCGACCCAACTGCGGGCAATGGCGGACTGGTTCATGGGTTATCTCCGGTTCGGGTTGAAGGTGCTCGGCAAGGTGGCCCAGCAACTGTCGTAGTCGGCCTGCAATTGCGGGCATTCGAGGGCCTGCTGGCTCGGGCGCAGCACCTGGCTGGTCTCGAACATGAAGGCCATGGTGTTGTCGATCTTGTGCGGTGCCAGGTCGGCGGCAATGGCCTTTTCGCAGGTTTCGGCATCAGGCCCGTGGGCACTCATCACCCCGTGCAGCGAGGCGCCGCCCGGCAGGAAGCCTTCGGCCTTGGCATCGTAGGCACCGCTGATCAGGCCCATGAACTCGTTCATCAGGTTGCGGTGGAACCATGGCGGGCGGAAGGTGTTGTCGGCCACCATCCAGCGTGGTGGGAAGATCACGAAGTCCATGTTGGCCAGGCCGTGAACGCTGGTTGGCGAGGTCAGTACGGTGAAGATCGACGGGTCGGGGTGATCGAAGCTGACCGTGCCGATCGTGTTGAAGCGGCGCAGGTCGTACTTGTACGGCACGTTGCTGCCGTGCCAGGCGACCACGTCCAGCGGCGAATGCTGCAGCTCGCAGGCCCAGTGCTCGCCCATGAACTTCTGCACCAGCTGCACCGGGCCTTGGGCCTCTTCGTAGTGCGCCACCGGGGTCAGGAAATCGCGCGGGTTGGCCAGGCCGTTGCTGCCGATAGGGCCCAGGTCCGGCAGGCGTAGCGGCGCGCCGTGGTTTTCGGCGAGGTAACCGCGTGCCTGGCCATCAAGCAGTTCGACGCGGAACTTCATACCGCGTGGGATCACGGCAATTTCCAGCGGCTCGACCTCTATCACCCCAAGCTCGGTGGCGATGCGCAGGCGGCCTTGCTCCGGCACCAGCAACAGCTCACCGTCGGCGTTGAAGAACACGCGTTCCATCGAACGGTTGGCGCGATAGATGTAGATGCTGACCCCTGCCGGTTTATCTGCTGCGGCATTCGCTACCATCGGCAGCCAGCTTTCGATGAAGTCGGTCGGCTCGCCAGGCAGCGGCTGAGGGTTCCAGCGCAGACGATTAGGCGTGACCGCGCCCAACGGCCCGCTCAGCGGCTGACGCGCCAGGCGCTCGAAGCGCGGGTGCAAGGCCGAAGGACGAATGCGATATAGCCAAGTGCGGCGCAGCTCGCTGCGCGCCATGGTGAACGCCGTACCCGACAGCAGCTCGGCGTACAAACCGTAGGGGGCCTTCTGCGGTGAGTTCTGCCCGATGGGCAGTGCTCCAGGCAATGCTTCGCTGGCGAACTCGTTGCCGAAGCCGCTCAGGTAGTGAAGGTCGGGCGACGCGTCGCGGTTCATCGATGCCTCCGGATTTTGTTTTTATCGTAATTAGATTACGAATAACGTAATTTGCTCCGCATCAGGCGTCAAGCTATAAAGGCGCGACTCGAAGAATCCGGAAGCGTCCTACCCATGGCCAAAGCCAGCTCTCCCACCGACACCGGCAAGCAGAAGGTCCGCTCGGCGGAAGTCGGCACCGACATCCTCAAGGCGCTCGCCGAACTGTCCCCCTCCACCTCGCTGTCGCGCCTGGCCGAACACGTGCAGATGCCGGCGAGCAAGGTGCACCGCTACCTGCAGGCGCTGATCGCCAGCGGCTTTGCCGAACAGGATCCCGCCACCAACCACTACGGGTTGGGGCGTGAAGCCTTGCGTGTAGGCCTGGCGGCGCTGGGCAGCATCGATGTGCTCAAGGTGGCGGCAATGCCGCTGTCGCAACTGCGCGACGCGCTCAACGAAAGCTGCTTCATCGCCGTGTGGGGTAACCAGGGGGCCACGGTGGTGAGCATCGAGCCTGCCGTGCGCGCGGTCACGGTGGTGACCCAGATCGGTTCGGTGCTGCCGCTGCTCAGTTCGTCCACCGGCCTGGTGTTCGCCGCCTACCTGCCCGAGCGTGAAACCCTGGAGCTGCGCGATAAGGAGCTGGCCGTGCTGCAGCATGACGCCAGTGACTATGAGGCGTTGCTGGCCGGTATCCGCGAACAAGGCCTGCACCATGTGCACGGTTTGTTGATGCCTGGGGTGGATGCGCTGTCAGCGCCGGTGTTCAACGCCATGGGGCAGATTGCGGCGGTGATGACCGTGGTCGGGCCGACGTCGATCTTTCACGCCGATGAACATGGCCCTGCCGCGCAGCGTTTGCTGGCGGCGGCGCGGGATACCAGCTGGCGCATGGGCTACTCGACAACCCCCTGAAAAGGCGTTGAGGCACTGTTGCCCGAAACGTAAAGGTGAATGTCATAAGCGGCTATTTTTCCTCCCGGATCAAGCGCTTATTCTTGACTCACTGGCCGGCATGAAGGGCAACTACCCCCCCGCCCTTCAGGCCCGCGAGGTTCACCGACGTTGATTTTGAAGCTCCTTGATCTAACGTCTCGATTGGCCGCTGCGCTTTGCAGCGGCCTTTTTTTTGCCTTGGAATAATCACTCCAGCGGATACTTCTGCAGGTTTTCCATCATCTGCTGCAACGCCTGAAAGCTGTCCTGCGGATGCACCGCCTCGGCGAAGTCGCCGATCTGCGCCCAGCTGTCCGCCACCTGCTCAGGCGTAAAACCTTCACGCGGGTCGAAGCCGACACCCAGGCTGCGCTCCCAGCGCACCTTGCCTACCCAGCCGCCTCCCACCTCGAACAGCTGGCCGCTGTCCTGGCACTGCTCACTGCCCAGGTACACCACCAAGGGGCTGACCAGTTCGGGCTTGAGGCGTTCGAACACCTGTGGCGGTATCAGGCCCTCGGTCATGCGCGTGCCTCCGGTGGGCGCGATGGCATTGACCAGCACGCCGTGCTTGCGCCCTTCGATGGCCAGGGTGCGTGTCAGGCCATACAAGCCCAGCTTGGCCATGCCGTAGTTGGCCTGGCCGAAGTTACCGTAGATGCCGGAGGTGGAGGCGGTGAAGATCACCCGCCCCCAGTTCTGCTCGCGCAAGTGCGGCCAGGCTGCACGGGTGACCTTGTAGGCACCCTCGACGTGAACCTGGTAAACCTGGTCCCATTCACTGTCGTCCATCTTGTGGAAGGTCTTGTCGCGCAGGATGCCGGCGTTGTTCACCAGCACATCGATCCGGCCAAAGCTGTCCAGGGCCTGCTCGACGATGCGCGCGCCGTCGCTGACCGAATCGTGATTGGCCACCGCCGTGCCGCCCGCGGCACGGATCTCCTCCACCACCCGATCGGCCGCCGAAGCGCTGGCACCTTCGCCGTGGGTTGAGCCGCCGAGGTCGTTGACCACCACCTTGGCGCCACGCGCCGCGAACAGCAGCGCATGTGCGCGGCCCAGGCCACCACCGGCCCCCGTGACGATTACCACACGGTCTTGCAGACGTACCGGCTCGCTCATGCTCATGGCTCCAGGTCAGGTTGAAAGCATTGAGTGTCCGCCAAGCCCCTGCCAGCGGACAATCAAGCTCACTCAGGCTGAATGCCAGGCGATAACACCGAACGATGGTCAGGACCAGGCTACCTTCTGCGGCAGGTAGCTCAGCGGCTGTTCGCGAAAGGCCAGGTAGTGGCGCAAGACCTGCACCGGCGCTTCGGTATGCGGGTAATGACCAATGCCTTGCAGTTGCACGGTGTCCGGGTTGGGTACCAGCTGCCGATAGCGCTCGAGCATGTGCGCGCCGGAAAGCGGGTCGACCGCACCGTTGATGAAACGCAGCGGCACGCTCTCGCGTTGCAGGGCGCCGACCCAGCGCTCGCGATGCAACCTGCGCTCGGTCACGAAGCCGACCAGCTTGTGCAGGATGCGTGTGCCTCCATGGGTGGCGATCAGGCTCCAGAAGTCATCCAGCGCACTTTCACTGGGGTGCGTGCACGGCCCGTAGACCTGTGTGACATTGCGCACCAGATCGTCGCGCCCAAAGGAACGTGCCACCAGCCAGCCCAGGCGGCTGAGCAGCAGTTTCTGGATCAACAGCACCTGGCAGCTTTCAGGAAACAGGCCGCTGTTGAGAAATACGCAGCTAGCGATTTGCGCACGCTGCTCGTGGTGCCGCGCCAGCAGTTCCTGGGCCACACTGCCGCCATAATCGTGCGCCAGCAAGTGCACAGGCTGGTCGATTTCGAGGTGGTCAAGCAGCGCCTGCTGCAGGTCGGCTTGCTCGATCAAGCTGTAGGTGTGGTTGAGCGGCTTGGCCGAATCGCCGAAACCGAGCATGTCGCAAGCGATGAGCCGAAAGCGCTGGGCCAGCGGTGTCCAGAGGTAATGCCAATCCCAACTCGCGGTCGGGAATCCATGCAGAAGCAGCAGGGGCTCTCCTTGCCCTGCGGTCCAGTAGCGGATGCTCTGGCCCCGGAATGTGAAACTCTGACTCCGGGTACGCCAGACGCACAATGGTATCTCGGCCAAAGGCATCAGAGTCGTCCCGGGAATGAGGGAGGGGTGCGGGTATAGGGCAAGGCTGCGGTCATTGCATGTCACCTCGGCACATACATGTGCTCTCTATGTCGAGGCTGAGTCTAGTCAGGCGCCAACCCGGTGAAACTTGCGTTGCCAGCCAGCTTGATGACCGAGCGAGTCAGTGGCACGAACGGTCACAGCAGCATGGCCAGCAGGGGCGCGGCAAACAGGTTGAGCAGGCCGGTAAGGACCATGACCAGGCCGGCCACGGAGCCTTCTTCGCGGCCCACTTCCTGCGCCCGGCTGACGCCCGCGCCATGTGCACCGACGCCGAACAGGGCGCCCCGCGCCAAGGGTGTACGCAACGGCAGCCAGCGCAGCAGCACACCGCCGAACATGGCGCCGAGCACGCCGGTAAACATCACGAACACCGCGGTCAGCTCCGGTACACCGCCCAGGTCATGGGCCAGCGGCATGGCGAAAGGCGTGGTGATCGAACGTGGCACCAGTGACAGGCTGATCGCGTTATCCAGCGCCAGCAGGTGAGCCAGCCCCCAGGAACTGCCGATCGACGCCGCACTGCCGGCGACCATGCCCACCAGCAGCGCCGGCCAATGCCGCGCCAGCATTGCCCGCTGCTGCCAGATCGGCACCGCAAAGGCCACCGTCACCGGGCCCAGAACCGTCATCAGCCAGTGGGTGTTGCGCGCGTACTCGGCATAGGCGGTGTGCAGCGGTACGGCCACCGCCAGCAACAGCGTGGGCACCAGAATCAGCGGCGACATCAGGTAACGCCCGGTGCGCCGGTACAGCCAACGACTGCCCAGGTACGCCAGCAAGGTCAGCGCCAGCCAGAACAGCGGCATGGGTTCAAGGCTCATGGCGCAGGCTCCAGCGGCATACGAACTCGACCGTCAAGGCGGTTACCACCATGACCATCAAGGTGCTCACGGCAATCACCAGCAGGATGCGCCAGCCTTCATCTCGCACCAGGCTGCCGTAATCGAGCAGGCTCATCAGCGCCGGGATAAAAAACAGCAGCATTTCGGCCATGAGCCAGCCGGCGCCCAATTGCAGGGTTGCCGGTTTCACTACGCCGCAAGCGAACAACAGCAGCAGCAGGGCCAGGCCCATCACACCACCGGGGATTGGCCAGCCTGACCAGTCGGCCAACTGGCCACCCAACAGGAACAATGCCAGCAGGACCGCCAACTCGGCGAGCAGGCGCAGGGATTTTTTCAATAACGCGGGTTTCATGCGGGTTCCTCGACAGGCCCTCATTCTAAGATTCGGCTGCCTAGGCCAGAAGCGAATTGTTAGACTTGCAGCCATTCCATAATGGAATTCAGGGCATGGAATTCAAACAGCTGCGCAGTTTCATCGAAGTGGTCCACCGCGGGGGCTTCACCCAGGCCGCGCAGACCTTGCACATCAGTCAGTCGGCCGTGAGCAAGCAGGTGGCCCAACTGGAGCAAGATATGGGCCAGCCGTTACTGGAGCGTCAGGCCTCGCAGCTGCACCTGACGGCCGCCGGGCGCATCGTGCTGGAACGTGGCGAAGCGTTGTTGCGCCAGCGTCAGGCATTGCTCAGCGAGCTGGATGACCTCAGCCACATGGCCCGAGGCGAGTTGCGCCTGGGCCTGCCGATGCTGGGTAGCGATGCGCTGTTCGCCGGGTTGTTTGCCGAGTATCGACGTCGCCATCCGAACATCTCGATTCAATTGCTCGAAGGCGGCAGCCGCACCGTCGAGCAGGCTGTGCACAGTGGCGAGCTGGAGTTGGGCGGTAGCCTGACGCCAAGCGACCCAGCGTTCGAATACCAGCCGTTCTGCAACGAACCACTCGATGCACTGCTGCCCGCGGGGCATGCGCTGGCGGACCTGGCGCAGGTCACGCTGCACCAACTGGCCGACACACCCTTTCTGCTGTATCAGCGCAGCTTCGTGCTCAATGACCGGTTGCTCAAGGCGTGCCAGCAGCAGGGGTTTACCCCGAAGGAAGGCGGGCGCAGTGGCCAAGCAGACTTTCTGGTAGCGCTGGTGGCGGCTGGCCAGGGCGTGGTGTTGCTGCCCCGTGTGGTGGCGAAAGCGCTGGAACGCCCTGGGGTGGTGCGTTTGCCGCTGAATGCGCCACAGGGTTTGCGCTGGGACATTGCCTTCATCTGGCGGCGTGGGGCGTATCTGTCGCGGGCGGCGCGGGCTTGGCTGGAGCTGGTGCGGGCAGCCCCAGGCAATGGGCAATAGGCCTCTGCTGATGGCTATTCGCGGGACCAGCCCGCCCCCCACAGGTTCTGCGCAAGGCATGAATGTAGCGGTGAGCCTGTGGGCGCGGGCTTTGCCCCGCGAAAGGGCCGGGGCAGGCGAAGGGAAAACTCAGGCTTTCAACGCTTGGACAAACGTCGCCAACCAGGGCTCTGCATCCGTTTCCGGAGTGACCGTCTCGCTGGCATCCAGCTTGAGCATCGGCTGCACTTCACGCACACCCAACTCGGCAAACAACTCGCGCACCTGCTCGCCACCGCCGCAATAGGTATCGCCGTAGCTTGAATCGCCCAGGGCAATGACCGCCCCCGGCAGGCCCCGCCAAGCGGCGGGAAGCGTGTCGCGAATGGTGCTGTACAGCGGCATGAGGCTGTCCGGCAGTTCGCCCATGCCAGTGGTCGAGGTGACGGCCAGCAGCGCCTCAGGTGCAAAACCTTCGAGGTCCTGCTGGGTGGCGCGGGCCGCGTGCCAGGCCTCAAAGCCTGCAGCCTTGAGCAGCGACTCGGCGTGGCGGGCGACTTCATCGGCGGTGCCGTACACCGAGCCAGAAATAATGGCGACTTTCATCGGGAAGTAGATTCCGAAGCTGAGTGAAAACGTAGGATACTAGCATCCAGCGGTGGCAAAAGGCCGCCTCTACCAAAGTCCCTCCTTTGCCCAATGGCCTGAACATGATCAACGCGCAATTGCTGCAATCCATGGTCGATGCGTCCAACGATGGGATCGTGGTCGCCGAACTGGAAGGCGATGACACCATCCTGATCTACGTGAACGCAGCATTCGAACGCCTTACAGGCTATAGCCGTGACGAAATCCTCTATCAGGATTGCCGCTTCCTGCAGGCCGATGACCGCGACCAACTCGGCCGCGCACGCATTCGCAAAGCCCTGATCGAGGGCCGCCCATGCCGCGAAGTTCTGCGCAACTACCGCAAGGACGGCAGCGCCTTCTGGAACGAGCTGTCGATTACCCCCGTGAAGAACGATGCCGACCAGCGCACGTATTTCATCGGTATCCAGAAGGATGTCAGCCGCCAGGTCGAACTGGAGCGGGAGCTGGCCGAACTGCACGCTCGTCGGAATTTCGACGAGCGCTCCTGAACCAAGCGCCTACGGCACGGTCAATCCCGTTGAAGAAATCGTCACCACCGAGTTCGATCATGCACGCCGATGCGCTTTTGACCCAGGACGAGCTGGATTTCATCCAGGACATGCAGCACTCCCCGCAATTGAACCTGGCCGACCCCATGTCGAGCCTGCTGGTCAATGGCGACCGCCGTATTCAGTCCTTGCTGACCCGCCTGGTCGCCAACGAGCAGGTCACCCTGCAGGCACAGTTCAACAACCAGCAGATCAGCTTCCCGTTGCAACTGGTGGAGGACGAGTTCCACGCCGTACACCTGCAGATCGGCTCGCCGGAAATCTATGAAGACGGCCCGATGCTGCGCCCTTGGCGCCTGTCGATGGACCAACCGAGTGCGCTGCTGGATGCACAGGGCCACGTCAGTGGGCTGTTCGTGCGCGATATTTCGTTCAAAGGCGCGCTGCTTGAAGTGCGCGGCCTGGCGGAAGCGCCTACACGCTTCGACCTGCGCTTCGCGCCAGCCGGCATCCCGGCCATTAGCCTGCATGGCAGGCTACGCCGACGTATTGGCCCGGACCTGGCGGCCTACGACCTCAGCCGAAGCGCCGATGCAGAAATCGACCGCCTGCGTGAATACATTCTCCAGGCCCACCGTGAGGCCCACCCAGAGCTGCACGCTCAGGTATCGAGCTGACCGGCGAGGTACTGCCGCAACCGCCGCCGCATCAGGTCGCCTTCTGCGCCGAGGCACGCCACCGGGCTGCCCGCCAGGCTCTCCTGGGCGATTTCTGCCGCCTCGCCGGCCAACAGCAACGGGCACTCCAGCCCTACGGCCAGGCGGCTCAAGCGTTTGCCCAGTTCGGCAGTGGGTACGTGATTGGAGAACAGCACCAGCGCATCCGGCCTAAGCCTGCCCGACACCACCGCCAGTTCGTCCAGCGGCTGCCCAGGCATCAGCAAGGTCACCGCCACATCGTCGCTGCACAACAGCAGACCGGTGACCAGCAGTTCCAGCTCGAAACACTGCCCCGGCAGCGGCGCCAGCAGCACGCTGCAGCGGCGCGGCACCCGTGTGAGCTGCAGGCGCGAAAACACCCGGGCACGCAGGAACTGATCGAGGAACAGCCATTCGCTGGCCTGGCCAAAAGCCCCCTGCCCGGCCGCCAGGTCATGCCAGACAGGCATGAACACTTCGGCGAACACCTGATCCTGACTGACAGTGGCAAATACCTGGTCGAACAGCAGGCCCAGGCTGACGGCATCGAAGCGTTGCACCGCCTCGCGCACTTGTGCCTGCCAGTGGGCAGCGGAATCGGCCGCGAGCGTGCCCTGCACATGCGCCGGGCTGCGGGCCAGGATGCTGCCGACCTTGCTGACCGCGACGCCGCGCTCGAGCCAACCCAGAATGCGACGGATATCGTCGATATCCGCCTGCGAATACAGCCGGTGGCCACTGTCGGTACGGGTCGGCTGGATCAGCCCATAACGGCGCTCCCAGGCACGCAGGGTCACGGCATTGACCCCGGTGAGCCGAGAAACTTCGCGGATCGGGAACAAGTCCTGGTGGTCCAGCCCTGCCTCGATTTGCGAGGTACTTCCCTGTTTGTTCATCTGCACTGGGTAACCTGTGCGCGGTAATTGAACGCGCATTCTACTACGAGGCGATACCTCACAGGTTAGCGACCGTTTGCCACTAGATATTTGCCGATCAACGTGTTTAAGCGATAATTCGCGCCCGATTCTTGCATGCAAGCCTGCGTTGCCCACCACCCCGGGCCACGCAGCCAAGGGGCCGGCTACCCGCCAGCCCCGTCGCCAGGAGATACACAATGTCTACCCCACCCGTCACCTTGATGGTGTCGCGCCGCGCCGCCCATGGCCGCTACCAGGACCTGCTGGCCTGGCTGCACGAAGGCGAGCAGCTGGCCACCGACTTCCCCGGCTACCTGGGTTCGGGCATCCTCGCACCGCCCCGTGATGGCGATGAATTCCAGATCATTTTCCGCTTCAGCGACGAACCTACCCTGCACGCTTGGGAGCATTCCGCCTCGCGCCGGGCCTGGCTGCAACGCGGCAACGGCCTGTTCGAGCGCCCCAAAGAGAGGCGCGTGAGCGGTATTGATGACTGGTTTGGCACCAATACAGTGCAAAAACCACCACGCTGGAAGCAGGCAGTGGCGATCTGGCTGGCGTTTTTCCCGGTCTCGCTGCTGTTCAATGTGCTGTTCGGCCATTGGCTGGCCGGGCTCGAACTGGTGCCGCGGGTCATGCTCAGCACCCTGGCCCTGACGCCGCTGATGGTCTACCTGTTCATCCCCCTCTCCACTCGCCTGCTGGCCGGCTGGCTGCACGCCTCGCCGCCCACTGGCGCCGCCCTGCGCAGCCGCTGAGGCCAGGCCATACAAGAGGGAAACAGTTCGGGTATGCTGGGCGGCAACGACAGGAAAGACAAGTTGACCGCCCGCACATGAACAGCCCAATTCTCGTTACCGGAGCCAGCCAGCGCGTTGGGCTGGCCCTGGCCCTTGAACTGGCAGAGGCCGGCCATACCGTGGTCAGTGCCAGCCGCAGCGTCCAGCCACAGTCCGCGCACCCGAATATCGTGCAGTTCCAGGCCGACCTGTGCCTGGCAGCCGACCGCCAGGCACTGATCGACTACCTGCAGCAGCATTACGACGGGCTGCGCGCGATCATCCACAACGCCTCATTGTGGCTCGATGATGGCCTGGACAACCTCGAGACCATGTTCCGCCTCCACGTCGAGGCGCCGTACCACCTGAACCTGGCCCTGGGCGACCTGCTGGCCAAGGTCGACAAGGCCGACATCATCCATATCTGCGACGAAACCTCTTCGCGTGGCAGCAAAAGCCATATCGGCTACGCCGCGACCAAGGCCGCGCTGCAGAACATGGTGCTGTCATTCGCCGAAAAGTACGCGCCCAAGGTGCACGTCAACGGTATCCTGCCGGGGCTGCTGATCCTCAAGGAAGGGGGTGACGAAGCCTACCGCCAGCAGACCCTGAACAAGGCCCTGCTGCCATTCGAGCCCGGCGCCGGGCCGCTGATCGAGACGGTCAAGTACCTGCTCGCCAGCCAGTACAGCACCGGCAGCCAGGTGGTCATCAATGGTGGCCGCCACCTGAAGAATCGCATGACCTGAGAGAAGCCCATGACTCCCCAACAACAGCTCGAACTCGAAGCAGCCGCCTTCCGGCGCCTGGTCGCACACCTGCAGAACCGCACCGATGTGCAGAACATCGACCTGATGAACCTGTCCGGCTTCTGCCGCAACTGCCTGTCCAAGTGGTACAAGGCCGCTGCCGACGAGCACCAGGTCGACATCAGCCTGGATGACGCCCGTGAAGCGGTGTATGGCATGCCCTACGCCGAGTGGAAAACCCAGTACCAGAAAGAAGCCAGCGCCGACCAGCAAGCGGCGTTCGAAAAAGGAAAACCTCGTGACTGATCTGAACACCTTGCGCACCCGCCTGGCCAGCGGCGAACACGCCTTTGCCGACACCCTGGCGTTCATTGCCGGCAACTACAACTACCAGCCACAAGCCTTCAACAATGGCGGCGTGGAAAACGCCGCCGGGCAGAACGAAGGCTCGTGCAAGACCCTGGGCCTGGCCCTGCTGGAAGGCCTGAGCGACCAGGAGGCCCTGCTGGCCTTCGGCGAGCACTACCGCGATGTACTGGCCACGCCTGAAGGCAATGACCATGGCAACATACGTGCGCTGATCAAGCACGGCCTGGCGGGTGTGAAGTTCACTGCTCAGCCGCTTTCGCGCAACGCCTGATAGTGCCGGGGCCGCCATGCGGCCATTCGCCGGCAAGCCGGCTCCCAAAGGTGTTTCGCAAGCCTTGAGTGCTGTGCATTCTCTGTGGGAGCCGGCTTGCCGGCGAAGGGGCCGGGCGGGCCACATCAGCTGATGATCTGCCCCGGCCCGTCGGCCAGCAAGCCGCCGCGCTGCAACCACGCCAGCGCAATCGGCCATAGGCTCTCGCGAAAGCGATCATGGAAAAACGCGAAATGGCCAATGTCCTCGACCGAGATATCCACAGGTGCAATGCGCAGATGCTGACGTTCGGCCCCCTGTAAATAACCGAGTAATCGCTCGGTGGCCGCCACCGTACCAAACGGATCATCGGTCAGGCTGATGGCCAATGTCGCTGCTCGCACCTGAGCAAACGGCAAACCGTCCAACTTGCGCCCGCTAGGCCTGTGCTCATAACGCGGCGTACGGGTGGTCCAGTCCTGCACCACGCCTGCTGGCGTGTCTTCCATCCAGCCCAGCCGCTTGCCGGGGAAGTAGCCGAACACACGGGTCAGCAAAGGCATTGCCACGTGCCATTTGCCGAACAGCCGCCAACGCTGATCGGCCGCGTAATCGCGCCAGTAAGCGAACTGTGCCCCCACCATCACCACCCGCCGAACCTGCCCGGCAGAAGGCGCCAGCCCCACGGCGCAACCGCCGAAGCTGTGCCCTACCACATCCACCGGCTGGCCGGGAAACGCCTGGGCAGCGTGCACCAGCATGGCTTCGAAATCCAGGCGGCCCCAGTCGCTCCACGATGCCTGGAACCCCCGCAAGGAAGCTGGCCTGGATTCGCCGATGCCCCGGTAGTCGTAGGTCAACACGTCGCAGCCGTGGGCGAACAGGTAGGCGGCAAAACGGGCGTAATAACGGCAGCGAACGGACGTGGCGGCGTTGATGATCACCAGCGGGCGCTGGGGATTGGCCTGGGCGTGGCGCCAGCAGAAGCCGCCGAGGCTGTAGCCGTCGGCTGTGGTCTGGCGAAAAGGCGTGGCCGGTTGGGTGAGGCTGCTCATGGCGCGCTTCCTGTTGTTGTGCGCCAACGCTAGCAAAAATTCTTGTGTCTGTACTGGCCTCCCCACGGGGCACGCCCCCTCCCACAGGTTTGAGGCAGCGCCTACATTCCTTGTGGGAGCGGGCTTGTCGGGGCGCCGAAGCGCCGCGAAGGGGCCAGCCCAGATTCAGCTTACAGCTCGATGCAGTCGAACTTCACATCGGTAGCCACGTCTTCGTCGTAGTTGACGTCAGCGCGCTCGAAACCGAACAGGTTGAGGAACTGCTTCTTGTAACCGGCGTAGTCGGTCAGTTCGAACAGGTTCTCGGTGGTCACTTGCGGCCACATGGCCTTGCAGGCGTGCTGCACGTCGTCGCGCAGTTCCCAGTCGTCCAGGCGCAGGCGGCCTTTCTCGTCGACTTCGGCCGGCTGGCCGTCAGCACGGAACAAGCGCTCACGGAACATACGATCGAGCTGGTTCTGGGTACCTTCGTGAACACCCTTCTCCTGCATGATCTTGAACACCATCGACAGGTACAACGGCATCACAGGGATGGCCGAGCTGGCCTGGGTGACTACCGACTTGAGCACGGCCACATTGGCCCCGCCTTTGACTTCACCGGCCAGTTTCTCGTTCAGGCGCAGCGCGGTATCGTCCAGGTCCTGCTTGGCCTGGCCCAAGGCGCCGTGCCAGTAGATCGGCCAGGTGATGTCGCTGCCGATATAGCTGAAGGCCACGGTGCGTGCACCTTCGGCCAGTACGTTGGCGTCAGCCAGGGCGTCGATCCACAGCTGCCAGTCCTGGCCACCCATGACGGTGACGGTGTCGGCGATTTCCTGCTCGGTGGCCGGCTCGATGCTGGCCTCGATGATGGTGTCTTTGTTGGTGTCGATGGCGGTCGACTTGTACGGCTGGCCGATGGGCTTGAGCGCGGAACGGATCACTTCACCGGTCTGCGGCAGCTTGCGCACCGGCGAGGCCAGGGAGTAGATCACCAGGTCGACCTGGCCGCCCATTTCGTTCTTGATCAGCTCGATGACCTTGGCGCGGGCTTCGTCGGAGAAGGCATCACCGTTGATCGACTTGCTGTACAGGCCTTCTGCCTTGGCGAACTTGTCGAAAGCCGCCGAGTTGTACCAGCCAGCGGTACCGGCCTTGGTCTCGGTGCCTGGTTTCTCGAAGAACACGCCCAGGGTGTCGGCCTTGAAGCCGAAGGCTGCGGTGATGCGCGCCGCCAGGCCGTAGCCGCTGGATGCGCCGATGACCAGGACCTTCTTCGGGCCATCCTCGCGCACGCCCAATTTGCGGGTGGCTTCGATCTGGTCACGGACGTTGAGCTCGCAGCCCTTCGGGTGAGTCGTGGTGCAGATGAAACCGCGAACCTTAGGATGAATGATGGCCAATGTCTGTACCTCGTCAGGTTTATGCTGGGAAGCGCCGCCTTCGGGCGATTCCGATTGATCAGAGGGTGAGACTACCCCCGCAGGTTATCCGACACATATTACGGGGTGTTTGAGGGGATGCAAAACTGCGCTTGCTCGGCCAGCTGGCCTTGCAGCCACTGCACCGCCTAGCGCTGGCGACGGCGCCCGGTGATCATCGACAGCGGCAAATTTTCGCGCAGGCGCACGCTTTCGACGATGGCCGCCAGCACGTGCACGCACACCAAGGCCAGCACGGCATCGGCCAGGAAGCTGTGCACGTCTATCGGCCAGTCGGCGCCCCATAGCGCGTCGACCTCCTGGGAGGCCCAGCCCGTCAGGCCGAGCCCGGTGATGCCGGCCAGCATCAGCAGCATCACCAGTGCGCCAATCGGCGAATGCCCCAGGCGATGATAAGGCTCGCCCCGCACCAACGCCCGGGCATGCGCGGCAAGGCGTGCGGGCGTCGGCCAGAAGTCTGCCCAACGCGCACTTTGCGGCCCGACGAAGCCCCACACCAGGCGCAACACCACGCAACCCAGCGCGTAATAGCCGAGCCATTGGTGCCAGTCGTCACCCTCTTCGTTGAAAAAGTAATCGGCCAAGAACACGGTGGCGAACGACAGGTGGCACAGCCGCAGGAGCGGGTCCCACAGCTGTACCGTTGGCGTCTGCATCAGTCTTCGATCTCGGTCTTGACCGCCTTGCCGGTGACTGGATCATGGTAGATCTCGACCTTCCTGCCATCCTTGTCGAAGCCGTAGATTTCGTAGCAGTTGCCTTTGGTGACCTTGAACTTGTTGATCTTGTAGCCCTGCGCCTTGAGCTGGGCCTGGAACTTGTCCTGGTCTTGCCAGGTACTTTTGTCAGCGGTGGTGCATTGGGTGGCGGCGAATGCACTGCTGCAGCCGATCAGCAGGGTAAGGGCAATCAGGGTACGCATGGCAATGAGCTCCAATCGGATGAATGAAACTGCTAGGCCGAACGTTTCCAGCTTAGCCCAGGGTTGCCCTTGCCTACTTGCCAGGCGGCATTGATTTGTTTTCCACATCAATGGCAAAGAAAATCAAACTTAACAAATGAGCCGAAGCGGCCGATGCTGTCGGCACTACGCTCATTGTCCGGAGAACAACAACATGAACGACGTGGTCATCGTCGCCGCAACCCGTACCGCCATCGGCAGCTTCCAGGGCGCCTTGGCCAACGTGCCCGCCGTCGACCTCGGTGCGGCCGTGATCAAGCGCCTGCTGGAGCAGACCGGGCTGGACCCGGCGCAGGTCGACGAAGTGATCCTCGGCCAGGTGCTCACCGCCGGTGCCGGGCAAAACCCTGCCCGCCAGGCCGCGATCAAGGCCGGCCTGCCCTACAGCGTGCCGGCACTGACCCTGAACAAAGTCTGCGGCTCGGGCCTCAAGGCCTTGCACCTGGCGGCGCAGGCCATCCGTTGCGGCGATGCCGAGGTGGTAGTCGCCGGCGGCCAGGAGAACATGAGCCTGGCCCCCTATGTGATGCCTTCTGCCCGCACCGGCCAGCGCATGGGCCATGGCCAGCTGATCGACAGCATGATCACCGACGGCCTGTGGGATGCATTCAACGACTACCACATGGGCATCACCGCGGAGAACCTGGTCGAGCAATACAGCCTCAGCCGTGAGCAACAGGATGCGTTTGCCGCTGAATCACAGCGCAAGGCCGTGGCAGCCATCGAAGCTGGCCGCTTCCAGGACGAGATCACGCCGATCGTGATGCCGCAGAAGAAAGGCGACCCCAAGGTCTTCGAGCGTGACGAGCAGCCACGCCCAGGCACTACCGCCGACTCCCTGGCCAAACTGCGCCCGGCCTTCAAGAAAGAGGGCAGCGTCACGGCGGGCAATGCCTCCAGCCTCAACGACGGCGCCGCCGCGGTGCTGCTGATGAGCGCAAGCAAGGCCAAGGCCCTGGGCCTGCCGGTGCTGGCAAAAATTGCCGCGTACGCCAGTGCCGGGGTGGACCCGGCAATCATGGGCATCGGCCCGGTATCGGCCACCCAGCGTTGCCTGGACAAAGCGGGTTGGCAGCTGGGCGAACTGGACCTGATCGAGGCCAACGAGGCCTTTGCCGCGCAGGCGCTGGCGGTGGGCAAGGCGCTGGAGTGGGACGCAAGCAGGGTCAACGTCAATGGCGGCGCCATTGCCCTGGGGCACCCGATCGGCGCTTCCGGATGCCGGGTGCTGGTGACCTTGCTGCATGAGATGATCAAGCGCGATGCGAAGAAAGGCCTGGCTACCTTGTGCATTGGGGGAGGCCAAGGGGTGGCGCTGGCAATCGAACGTTGATGGCTTGATTCGGCAACGCTCAAGCGGCAACAGCGTTCTGTTGCCGCGAGTCATTCAACGCCTTGGCCAGCACGGCCACTTCCTGGCATTTCTGTACGGCCAGATCCAGCGGACTGTGCGGCAGTGCGCAAGATGGCGCCACCCACAGCCGCTCACCCAGGCGCTCGTGGGCATCGCGCAGCAGATCCAGGGTCTGCTCCAGGTCGCAAGGCGAGGCGTTGCGGCCGTCGACCAGCCCCAGCGACAGCACCTTGTAAGCCGGCAGGCGGTCGAGCATGGTCGTGTACTGCTCGGGCGCCTGCACCAGGTCGATGTGCAAGCCATCGACCGGCAGGTTTGCGGCCAGGCCGAGGTTACCGTCAAGGCCTCCCGCGTAAGTGGCGACCAGCTTCTTCAGCGGTGCGCGCTGAAGGATGTTATAGGCGCGTTCGTAGGCGTTTTTCCAGTCTTGCGGCAAGTCATGGGCGAGGATCGGTTCATCGATCTGTACCCATTCAACACCCAGGGCAGCCAGTCGGTTGAGGGTCTGGTCATACAGCGGCAGCAGGCGTTCAAGCAGCTCCAGCTTGTCAAAGTCGCCGCCCAGCGTCTTGCCCCGCCACAGGTAGCTCAAGGGGCCAATCAGCACCGGTTTGACCGAGTATCCCAAGGCCCTGGCGTGCTCTACTTCTTCGAAGAGCTGCTCCCAGTTCAGGTCAGACTGTAGATCATCGCAGGTCAGGCAGGCCGGCACCTGGTCGTTCCAGGCGAAATCACCAACGGGCAGTAAATCGATGCCGGCGTCTTTCTGCGCCTGCCAGTGGCAGGCACGCAATTCGCGATCAATGCGCGGAAAACCCAGATTGTGTGCCAGTGCCATGTCTTGTCCCGTCAGCCTGCCTTAATGAATGAGGGCATTTTCCAGCTGGCGTTCCATTGAGACAAACTCATTAAATTTGAGATCAACTCAAGATTTTTTCATGATAATGGGGATGTCTCATTCAGAGCATCGCCCTGCGCATCCAGACATGACCCCGCCCGTCTTCTGCCGCACAATGCCTCCCTGACCACACAGGTGTCCGGCCACATGAGCCTCCTGAAAACCGCGCTGCGCGAACAGAACTTCGTTTGCGTCATGGAATTCGTCCCCAAGCCCTCGGCGGATCGCTTTGCCGCGATGGACGCGATCATGGCCCGTGGGCAATTGTGCGGCTGGCCGATGACCGTGGCCATCGGTGACCGGGTCGGCAGCCCGCTGGACCTTTCGCCGCTGGACGCCCTGACCTCTTTCAGCAAGCCGGTCCCTGCCTTGCCCCACTTCTCCGGCAAGGACCGCGAACGCCACCACCTGCTGGCCCACTTGCAACGCATGGACGCCGCCGGCCTCGACCAGTTGCTGCTGCTCACCGGCGACCGCCTGCCCGGCCACCAGCCTGGTGAACGCCCGGTGCGCTACCTGGAATCGGTCGCCGCGCTGCAGATCGCCCGCCAGGCCTGCCCGCACTGGCTGCTCGGCGCCGCGCTCAACCCGTTCAAGTACCGTGAGGAAGAAGGCGGCGCGCAATACTTCAAGGCCGAGAAAAAACTGGCCGCAGGAGCGGACTTTCTTACCTTGCAACTGGGCTTCGATGCCAGCAAGCACCAGGAAGCCATGCGGTGGATGAACCGCCAGGCAGCGCCCAAGCCGATGCTGGCCTGCCTGATGAGCCTGACCCATGGCCGCGCCGCGATGCTCGAACATGTCGCTGGCGTGACCGTCTCGCCGTCCATGCGCGACATGCTCGAAGCCGAAGCGGCGGTGTCCAAGGCGTATGCCCAGGCGCGCAGCGTCGATCGCCTGGCGTTGCAGATCATCGGCGTGAAGTTGATGGGCTACGCCGGCATACACGTGTCGGGCATTCACGAACTCAAGCAGCTGCTGGCCCTGGAGGAGCGCCTTGAGGATTGGCAGGCACGCCTCCACACCCTGGAACAGTGGGCCCCGGCCTGGGCCGACAGTTGGCAGATGCCTGGCCTGCCAGCGGTGACGTTTCACCCACTGCAAGCGGCCTGGCGCCAAGGCGAGTCGAAGGTCGGAGCAAGCCGCAAGGAGCAACTGCGCTACCACCTGTTGCACGGTTTTCACGCCCTGCTGTTCAGCCGCAACAACTGGCTGAGCAAGGCCTTCGGCTGGGCCGTACGCCGGCCATGGTGGGCAAGCGCCAGGGGCACCCGCTGGCTGCATGGCCTGGAGCGCAGCGTGAAGCGGCCGCTGCTCGGCTGCGACACCTGCGGCCGTTGCCGCCTGGAAGACACCCTGTACATCTGCCCGGAAACCTGCCCCAAGGGCCTGGCCAACGGCCCCTGCGGCGGCACCGCACTGAACCGTTGCGAGTTCGGCGACCGCGAGTGCATCCACAGCGTCAAGTACCGCACTGCCAAGACCGTGCGCCAGACCGCCGCGCTCACTGAACGGCTGATCCCCTGCATCGAGGTCCAGACGCGCCACCGCAGTTCATGGCCGCAGTGGTTCGACGCAACGAGGCCCCGCCACGTCAGCCCGCAGCCAACGCCTCGAAACCCGCCCGAATCGTCGCCTCAGGCAGTTCATCGGCAATGAACACCATCACGCTCTCGCGGCTTTCGCCGTCGGCCCACTCGGCGTCCCAGTCGAAGCCATAGAGCTTGAGCACGCCTTGGAACACCAGGCGGCGATCTTCCCCGGCGATGTTGAGCACGCCTTTGTAACGCAGCAGTTGCTTGCCATGGGTTTCCAGCAACGCGTTCATGAAGTCGCTGAGGCGATCGATGTCCAGCGGTACCTCGGTGCGAAGCACCAGCGTGGAGATACGGTCCGGCGTAGCGGGCTTGAGCACCGGGCGCAGGGTCGGCTTGAGGTTTGCACCCAGGTCGGGGTTGAGGTTGAAGCCGCGCACATCGAGCAACTCGGCCAGGTCGATACGGCCGTGTTCCACCACACGCATGGCTGCACGGCCATTGATGCGCGCCAGGCGCTCTTGCAGGGCTTGCACCGCCACCGGCTCGACCAGGTCGGTCTTGCTCAACAGCAGGCGATCGGCAAAGCCCACCTGCGCCTGGGCGATGGTCTGGGTGAGGTGCAGCTCGGCGTGCGCCGCATCGACCAGGGTGATGATGCCGTCGAGGATGTAGCGATCACGCAAGTCTTCTTCGATGAAGAAGGTCTGCGCCACTGGCGCCGGGTCGGCCAGGCCGGTGCACTCGATCACCAGGCGGTCAAAGGCGATCTCGCCGGCGTCCAGGCGTTCGAGCAGCAGGTACAGGGCGCGGGTCAGGTCGCCATGGATGCTGCAGCACACGCAGCCGTTGGCCAGGGTCATGACCTGCACCGGCTCGTCACCCAGCAGTTGGCTGTCGATGCCGGCCTCGCTGAACTCGTTTTCGATCACGGCGATTTTCAGGCCGTGCTCGGCCTTGAGCATGTGCTTGAGCAAGGTGGTCTTGCCGGCACCGAGAAAGCCGGTCAGGACGGTTACGGGAATGGGCGTCTGCACGCAGAAATCTCCTGAAGCTGAAAATGACTGTGGGAGCCCACAGGCTCCCACAGGTTCACGCAGTGTGCCGGATCAGCAGCACTTGGGGCCGGACTTGCCGCCGTAACGGGCCTCCTGGCGTTCGCGGAAGAACGCCTCGTAGCTCATCACCGGCTTGTCCGGGTGCTTGGTCTGCATGTGCTCGACGTAGTTGTCGTAGTCGGGCATGCCGACCATCAGGCGGGCTGCCTGCCCCAGGTACTTACCCAGTCGACCCAGGTCGTTGAACATCGCAGCAGTCCTCTCAAGCGTCAGGCAGGGCCTGGAACGGGGTTTCCTTGTCGGTGCGCTCCTTGCGGCCCAAAGCGGCGTAGCCAACCTTGAGGGCGAAGAACAGCACGCTGAACACCACCACCAGGAACAGAATGGTCAGGCCGGCGTTGGTGTAGGCGTTGAAGATCACGTGCTGCATCTGCCCGATGTCCTTGGCCGGAGCCAGTACCTGGCCGGCGTCGAGCGCGGTGCTGTACTTCTTGGCCAGGGCCAGGAAGCCAACGGCCGGGTTCGGGTCGAACAGCTTGATCAGGCCCGCGGTGGTGGTGCATATCAGCAGCCACACAGCCGGCAGCAGAGTGACCCAGACGTAGCGCTGGCGCTTCATCTTGATCAGTACCACGGTACCCAGCATCAGGGCGATACCGGCCAGCATCTGGTTGGAGATGCCGAACAGCGGCCACAGGGTGTTGATACCGCCCAGCGGGTCGATCACGCCTTGATACAGCAGGTAGCCCCACAGCGCCACGCAGCCGGCGGTGCCGATCAGGTTGGCAGTCCACGATTCGGTGCGTTTCAGCGCCGGCACGAAACTGCCCAGCAGGTCCTGCAGCATGAAGCGGCCGGCACGGGTACCGGCGTCCACTGCGGTGAGGATGAACAGCGCCTCGAACAGGATCGCGAAGTGGTACCAGAAGGCCATGGTGTTTTCACCCGGCAGCACCTGGTGAAGGATCTGCGCGATACCGACCGCCAAGGTCGGTGCACCGCCGGCGCGGGCCAGGATGGTGTGCTCGCCGATGTCGCGGGCGACCGCTTCAAGCTGCTCGGGGGTGATCAGGAAGCCCCAGCTGCTGACCGTCTGCGCCACCGAAACAACGTCGGACCCCACCACGGCGGCCGGGCTGTTCATGGCGAAGTACACACCCGGCTCGATCACCGAGGCAGCGACCATGGCCATGATGGCGACGAACGACTCCATCAGCATGCCGCCGTAGCCGATGTATCGGGCGTTGGTTTCGTTGTCCAGCAGCTTGGGCGTGGTGCCCGAGGAGATCAGCGCGTGGAAGCCAGACACCGCGCCACAGGCAATGGTAATGAACAGGAATGGGAACAGGGTGCCCTTCCACACCGGCCCGGTGCCGTCGGTGAACTGCGTCAGCGCAGGCATTTTCAGCTCTGGCGCGATGATCAGGATGCCGATGGCCAGGCCGACGATGGTGCCGATCTTGAGGAAGGTCGACAGGTAGTCACGCGGCGCCAACACCAGCCACACCGGCAGGACGGCAGCGACGAAACCGTAGCCCACCAGCATCCAGGTGATCTGCACCCCGGTGAAGGTGAACGCCGGGCCCCAGACCGGGTCTGCGGCGATCTGGCCCCCCAGCCAGATCGACGCCAGCAGCAACACCACGCCGACCACCGAAATCTCGCCGATGCGGCCCGGGCGGATGTAGCGCATGTAGATGCCCATGAACATCGCGATCGGGATGGTCGCCATCACCGTGAACATGCCCCATGGGCTTTCGGCCAGGGCCTTGACCACGATCAGCGCCAGCACCGCAAGGATGATGA
>Ga0213823_1000372_pt1 | contig 41050 bp, 33 predicted proteins | sample MC6MC0907MG_FD_179887 | JGI IMG/M metagenome (GOLD analysis project Ga0213823, IMG submission 179887) | Enriched soil aggregate microbial communities from Iowa State University, Ames, United States - MC6-MC0907-MG | ecosystem: Environmental > Terrestrial > Soil > Unclassified | place: USA: Iowa...
ATTTCTTATGACTGGGATCGATTTAAACTTGGGCTATACTTTAAAATGAGATGGGGTACATTAACCTTTTCCTCTTAGTTGGGTTATTCTTGGTAAGTAAGAACCTTGCTGTAGATCTTATTACACCACTCTTATCAAAAAGTGCATTTTCAAGTTCACTTTTGCTATGAGAAGGATTAAGGGCATATTGTAGCTATAAAACTTTGGCCCTTATGCTTGCTGAAGTACTTCTCTCCTTCACATGTTATTCCAACGAAATCTTCACAACATCATCCAAATATTTTGTTGTATTATATCCATTAATCTTCAGACTTTTAGGAATCACTTTCTCTCCAGCTTTGTTACCGTGTAACGCCATGGTATGAACTGTAAAGAAATAACGGGGCTGCTCGATTTCTTCATATGCGACAGGAATTTTATTCATATCGTATTTGATCCCATTTTTATCAACAAGTACGCCTTCAGAATTCATCTCCATTGAACTATTTTCATTTTCATCCTCACCGACAATATTGAAGTCAAGCGACTGATATGCTCGATTCTCAATTTCATGATTGCTTATGACAACATTGGTAGGCTGTCCAACTTCCACCTTGTCGATGGAGATTGTACTGCCCGCATATTCAAAGGTTTGAGGATATCCTCTAGAAGCATCAAATTCGATGGTTTTTTGGTCTTCAAACGTTAAATGAACAGATTCGAATTGAACGTTGACCTCTTTTGGTTTTTCTCCAAAAAGAGGGTCAAAGTGTGTTTGAAAAGTAAACCAATCTACGTCTTGCTGTAAATCTACAAAAGGGCTGCCATACATATCAGCTTTCACTTTTTTATTGTTCACTTCTAGATTGTCAAAAGTAAGAACATCTATCCGCTTCTCTGGCTGTTCATTATTAATAGCATATTGCAGAATCGTCGCTGTTGGAGCAATGGTTAGTTTATCAAATCGAACCAGGATCCCCTCGACCTCTGTTTCTTCATCCAGGGCAAATTCGATAGAGGGCTTTTTTGTAACAGGGATCTCGAAGCTCCACTCCCCTGTTTCATATTCCATGTTTTCGTAATCCAAAAAACTATTCCGGTCAGAGGAATCACGAATTAATGTCTGAAGCTTTGTAATCTTAAGTTTGATTGTCCCGTTATCTGTTGTCAGAGGCAGCAGACTAATCTTTCCATGATACACATTCTTTTCTTTATTATTTACATCCGATTTAAGGTCAGGAGGATAGTACCTTGGATTGGTTTCATGACTCATGATTTCTTGTTCGTTCTCTACTGAAACACCCTCATTATTATCTATCACATATTGATTATCTTCAGCTGTATCTTCTATTTCATAAAAAACAAGCGTCTGAACATCATCAGCAATCGCGCTCTTGATCTTAATTTTCACCCCATCGCTTTTCGCTTCCAAATTCAGCCTTTCACCCAGGTCCTGTTGCAGAAAGGCACGCAATTGCTCGTCTTCTTCTGTCCATGTATAGTAGAAGTTGGTAAACGACCCTGTAAAAACTTCTATACCCATTAATAATGCGAAAACACTTGCTAAAACAATCCCTATTCTTTTACGTTTCTTGTTCTTCTGTTGTCTGTACTTTTCCTTTTCTGCCAGCCTAGCGTTGACGTTCTCCATGAAATCAGATGGCACATGGAAATCCTCAATCCTCTCAGTAAGATTTAACATGGTTAACATGACATCCTGAAAGGCAGCTAAATCCTCCTGACAGTCTTGACAATGATAAATATGTACCTCGAAGTCAACCTTCTTCGACCGATCCAGAGTTCTTTCTAAGTAATCGATGTAATTCTTATGATACTCTTTACAGCCATTAAATCGTGACCCGTACCCCATTCCTTTTCTAAGCGACTGGATTCCGGAAAACAAATACTCTTTCATCTTTTCCACTGGAACTTGGAGAAGATGTGCTGTGTCCTCCTGAGAGATTCCTTTTATATATGTAAGGACCACCGCTTCTTTCTCATACTCTTTCAATTGATCAAGTGCTTTAAATAAATCCTTATGTTGTTCACTTTCCTCTGAAGCTTGTAAACTTCTATCATCAGAAAGCTCCCGGCAGGTATGTATGAAAATGGATGTAACCCACGTATCGAATGATGTTTCACTTTTAAATCGAGGCAATTCCTTGTGGACTTTTATAATGGACCGGTAAAAAAGCTCTTCCAGTTGCTGCTGGTTACTAAGATAGGACCAACCAAGTGTATAGAACGATTGTTTATGCTGATCGAACCAATCTACGATGTATTCCACGCCTTTTTCTCTTATTGTAGTGATTGAAATTGGACCTATTTTTGCTGTGATCATAAATGTGTTTCCCCCCCTTTAAAATTCTCTTTAAACCTAGTGGTAATTACATTTTGAATTCTCTTTCATTCTATTCATCTTTTCAAAGTGGAACGTAGGGACAGACTTTATCCCAAAACTTTTATAGGACTGAGTACCTGTCCCAATGTCCCCTAGATTCCCAGTTTATTTATCACAGCATCTTTTATACTTTTTGCCACTTCCGCAAGAGCATGACTCATTTCTTACTATCTTCACAACCTTTTCACTATCACTATTGTCGAATTTAGCTATCGGTAATGGTTGTAAATGTTTTTTCTCTTGTGCACTTAACTCTGTGGATATTACAACAACTTAATTGTACTTCACTATCTTCTCAGATCTTTTAATCCTATTATAGCTTGATTCACCTTTTTTTCTAATTCTTTATTCATTTTGTTTCAAAAGCAAATTGATTAAACTCTCAAACAGATTGATGTTCTCAAGGTAAGAAAATCAAGTATTAAAAGGCTAGTTTTATGAACAAATTTCTCATCAGGATTATAGGCTAAATTGATACTAACCATGTTGAAATTACTGAACTAACAAAGAAGAAAGATCAATTATTAACGTCATATGAAGGAGAGCAAGTTGTTGACAATTTCGGTAGCTTAGACAAGAACTCCTCAGCTTTTTAAACTTCGATGAAAAAACTATTTAAATTTCGCATCGTCTGATTGACCGGATCGAAGTTAGCAATATTAATTATCCGTAAGCAAAATCCATCCAAATTAGACGCACATGCAAACAATAAAAAGAAGGATGCGGAAACAATCCTCGCATCCTTCTTTTCTACTTTCTTACATACTCAGTTCGATACTTCTTTTCCAGGCTTCTTAGGTTTTTTTGGCTTCTTTGGTTTATCTGGTTTTCCAGGCTTACCAGGTTTACCACCATCATCTTTTACATTGATGTGAAGTTTTCCAGCTGCTACTTGACGAGCTTCGTTACCATACTCATCTCGTACAATAACTTCAATTTCAGCCCCTTCAGCAATTACACTAGAAACAGCAGTCCAGTAGCCCTCATAGACACCTGGAGATACTTCTCGTAATGGAAGCTCCGTAGCATTGTTTAAGCGAGAAATGTTTGTTAAAGGCATACGGATCGCAAACGTTGCATCTAAGCCTTGTTCACTTGCAAACGAAATTTTCACCGATTCCCCTGCTTTTAAATGAACATCTTCTGCAGGTAATAGGTTTTCAATAACAAGCGCACCGAATTTAACGTGTACAGTTACTTGGTCCGTTGTTACGTTTCCTGCCTTGTCAGTTGCGACAACCTCAATATTATTTTCACCATTATCTACTATAATACGTTTCGAGAATGTGCCATCTTTAACAGATGCATTCTCTCCATTTACTGTAACAGTGTTGATATTTTCATCAGAAACAGTTCCTTCAACGGTTACCGTTTCGTGATTTGTCTTGTCTCCATCTACTGGACTGTCAATTGTCAGTGTAGGGCTTTCCGTGTCAAGTGTCACTGTGACTGGTGCAGATTCACCAATTTCCGCTCCATCAAGAATTGTAACTACTTTGAATTCGTTCGTACCTTTAGTCAACACTGTATCAAAGCTAAACTTGCCATCCTCGCCAATTGTCGGTGAACCTACCTCCACTCCATTATTCAACAATTTAATGGTTGTTGCTTTAGAAGCAGTACCCTCGACCGTAATATTCGCATCATTTGTGATAGTGGCTTCTGCAGGTGAGGTAATCACGGCATCTTCCACTACATTAGCAACACGGGCACGGATCATGTAGTTTCCTCTAGTAAATACGTCGGGTTCAGACCATACTCCATTAAGGAATTGTAAGCTTCTGCCTGCATTTGGACTGTTATCATCTATTCCTATACCAGGCGATAGTTCACCGGCTTGGGTTTGAATATAAACCATGTAGAAATCACCATCTACCTTGATAGAATATTCACCTAAATCAACGACAGTCCATTCACCTGTACGTAATGCCTCGGCATTAATTGGACCGGCAAGCTTTTGTCCTGGAAGTCCATCTTTTCCGGACGCATCCCATACCTCAACCTGGAAGGCTGTTCCACCCGGTGCAGGGAAACTCTTATCCCAGAAACGGAATACCCCTTCTGTTACAATTGCTTGATCCATTCCCTCAGGAAGGGACATTTTAACACCCCAACCGTTACCAGAAGCTCTGAACGCCGTAGCATTTTCAGGGGTACCATCATCATATCCAATTTCCCCATAAGGAATTGAGTGTATCGAATCTAATTCAATATTGACTTCTTGATTTCCATCAAGGTCAACCTCAATTTCCTTGCTAACAAATCCGCGTGCAAGTACCTTAAGCGTATACGTGCCCTCATATGCTGTTAAAGCATAATGACCATCTGCATCTGTTTCAACAGGAGTAATATTTGCGTCCTCGATAAGAAGTAGTTTTGCTCCTTCAATTGCATCCCCTGTATATGCATCTGTAACATTCCCAGTAACTGTGGCCTTTGGCAACTGTTCCATAATGAAGTTAGTTGTTACAGTACCATCTCCCTCGATTGTTACGGCTTGTTCTTCCGGATAGTATCCATATGCTTCGGCTTTCAATGTGAAGTCACCGGCAGCATGCATCAAGGAATAGGATCCGTCTAGCGGGTTCGTATTTACAGAACGACCACTTTCAATTACACTTACCTTGGCAGTCATTGGAATTGCCATTGGCTTAACCGCATCCAGTTCAACTGTTTCGTGAATAGCAGCCTTCATTGATTCTCCCTTGCCAATGGAACTATACTCAAACACGGAATCATTGAATAGACCATTTGGTTTATCCTTTATCAGGGCAACACCAGTATCGTTTGACGTGCTTGATAATCCAACATCATCAATGTACCAGCCTGGTTTAGGGGTATTATCGCTGAATGCAATGTATACCCGTTGACCAGCATAATTAGACAAATCAAGTTCGGCTGATTCCCAACTGTCAGATTTACTCATGTGGGTCATCAATATTTTCCAATTCTTCATATCTGTTGAAATGCCCACAAAACTGGCGCCGCTGGACGAATCAAAATTATTCCAATGCTTAAATTGCAAGTAGGCACCTTCCGCTGGAAGATCAATCGGCGGCATAAGCAATAAAGAGGCTTTACTACTGTTAGGTTTAACATAATCACCATTTAAGTTCGTACCATATACTTTTTCACCGGAAGCTGCGCCTTTTGGTCCGTAAGTTGGTACTCCCCACTTCCAGCCTTCATAGTCTTGGAAAGTTCCCCAGCCTACAGGATCCATTTCAAAGTCTTGGAAGTAACCGGTGGTAATACCAGGATCCACACTTACTTCATATGTTTCACTTGTTACCTCATTGTTTCCAACATCGTTGATGACCCATTTATAAGTAAGTGTTCCTTCCGGTAGTTCTTTCCCAGGAATGGTTACACTATATTTACCATTTTTGTGGTCACCAGATACACGTAAGGGTTCAATATTCTTCCACTCACCGTCATTTGAGCGGTAGACGAAATTCACCGATGTTACAGCAATATTATCACTTACCTGTGCAGTCAAATTCAAATCCATTAAGTTGTAGGCAACAGAAGGTACTGTATGTTCAATTTTTGGCGCTTCATTATCCTCACCATCTTCAGTAACTGAACCCTCTACTACACCAATTCCATTTAAAATGGAGTTGACTGCATCATATGCGTTAACAATTCCATATCCATACCCATTGTTCGGAGATTCCGGATATACGCTATCTGTTCTGGTAATTGCAGTGCTTATTAAAATATCTTCAATCTTGTCTACAGACATATCTCCATTCACAGAACGCAGTAAGGCAATCACTCCAGCAACTGCAGGTGCTGCCATTGATGTACCAGTCATGTCTTGATATCCTCCACCAGGAGCAGCTGAACGAATTGCTGACCCGGGTGCTGACACATTAGGTTTGATTTCACCATATGGTGATGGGCCTCTAAGTGAACTGGCTGCAACCATATCATTATAATCCGTATTACCAACAGCAAATGATTGTGGATAGTTTGCCGGTGTTGCAACAGATCCTGGTCCACCAGGGTTAGTTAAAGTTACATTTCCAGCTGCAAAGGCAGGGAAAATATTCGCTGCACGCCATGCATCAATGGCATCCATGTACCATTCGTCAATACCCTTTCCGCCACTCCAAGAGTTATTGATAACATCTGGAGCCATATCTGCACGTCCACCCGGGTGAAGCATCCATTCCGCAGCAGCTAATAGACCAGTATCTGTAGCATTTCCGGCTGAATTAAATACTTTTGCTGCAATCCATTTTGCACCCGGGGCAACCCCAATCTTGTTCGTGCCGTCCTTCTCAGCACCAACCATTGTCCCCGTTACATGTGTTCCATGACCGTTGTCATCTGCCGGTGTGGCATTTTCACCTGACGGATCATACCAGCTGTACTGGTGATCAACATTTTCGCCGTCATATCCGCGGTATTTTTCCTTTAGTGCCGGGTGATCCCACTGTGCACCAGTATCCAAGCTGGCAACAACCACGCCGGTTCCGTCGATTCCCATTTCCCAAACAGGGGGGGCATCAATACGGTCCACATTCCATTCAATTTCATCATTGGCAGGTTTTGCATCTGCTAGTTCCTCATTCTTTATATCGGAAACTAGCAAACTGCGAGTTTCATCTGGCAGAATTTTTTCTACTTCTGCAAATCCGGCAATTTTTTCAGCAATTTCCTTCGTTGCAGTAATAGCCATACCATTTACAATGTGATATGAATGAAAATCTATATTAGCCCCACTTTTCATTTCCTCTTCCAGGAACGCAACAACATTTTGCTGTGATTCAAATGAGACTGATTTCAACTCAGAAATAACAGCAGAGCGTTGCAAGAGTTCAGTCTTTAGTGATGAAAGTTTTGCTTTGGAGGCATCCTTTCCTGCTACTCTAGCAACCTTATTAACATCTGCCTTTTCCTTAAATTTGACAAGGAATGTTACCTTTTCATCCTTTTCGAATTTATCCATCAAACGGCTGCTTACTTTCGATTCAACATTATTTTTTGAATTCAATAGCGGTTGCTGGATTTTTCCGTTGTTCGGTCCACTTTTACTAACCACTTGTGCGCTGACACTAGGTGCAATTAACGATACAATCATTAACACTGAAGCAACAATACTAAATAATCTCATCTGCATACGTTTACGTGTTCCCAAGTCTTTCACCCCACCTAAGATTTGACCAACAAGTATAAAATTCTATCCCCCTTTAGTAGATTCCGTCCATTTGCGTCTTAATTCCTGCTGTCCCAATATAATTTAACCATTTCTTGTCGATTTAGAGTGATTTTTTTCAGAAAATTCAAATTTAGTTAAAAGGTACTAATTCCACTAGAATTGCAACTAGACTTTAGTCTCGTAATATTTAAAGTAGTTGTCCCTAGTAAGAGAAAATGTACTAGTTTGGAATTTTTTAAACTAGTGATTTCTTATGAAGGAGGTAACGTTACTAGATTCTCTAAGTAAGAAAGACAGACAACATAAGTGGAGGAATCATCAATGAAATCGAGTAGGAGGGGGTGACTAACCCCCGTCCTCTCACACCACCGGCCTAACATGGTAAAAGCAAAAACGCCGTATTTAACCAAATTTACATGGCTATGATTACATCCTGCTTAAATCTATTAATGAAAAACAAATTGGGATATCAAAGTACATTACTTGAAATGTTTAACTGGATAAGGGACTTTCTGGTCTAAAAGCCTTTCAGGCTTCATAAATGAACTTTTCAAAAACATCCAGCGGACGTCGAAAAACGCAGTATCAACAAATATTTGAAGAAACGTTGGCACAATATGAATCGGGAGATGTTTCACATTTAGATGATCTAACTTATGATCCGGTATTTAAAACAAATTAAAATAAAGTTCAAAAAAATGGATGAAGGACTACCTTTACGACCTATTGTCTTTTTTTCCCGATTCACGAGATACATAAATTCAGAATAGGGAGATAAGTATGGACGTTTAAAAATTTATCTTTTAGGCCTCATTGATTTTTTCAAGGTTCAATACTTTGTGGTCTATCTGCCTCCCCTGTGGAATTGATTACATTTCGTACCCTTCAGGGGATTGGTGCTGCTATGTTACAGGGAACAGCTATAGCCATTATTACCACTGCAATTCCAAAAGAACGACAAGGATCAGCTCTTGGAACATTAGGGGTTCTTTTGGGACTGGGACCAATCCTAGGTCCAAGTATCGGGGGATTTTTAATCACCTTGGGAGGCTGGAGGTGGATTTTTTTTATCAATATACCTATCGCTTTAGCAGGTTTATTAGGTTGCACAATTCTGTTTGGAAAAGTAAAAGAAACCAGAAATGACATCCAAATTGATTGGCTCGGCAATATATTATTGACCTTTTCTGTCTTAGCCTTGCTACGTGGGCTTTCAATGTTATCGACATCAGGAATTTTAAGCTTTGCTGTCATAGGACCGACAGTGCTTTTTGCTATTTTATTTGTTCTGTTTATCTTTTGGGAGATAAAAGCGAAACAGCCTATCATGGATTTAAAGTTATTCCTTCAGGGTGCTTTTACAGCACCGATTTTTGGTATATTTGTTCTTGGTGGAGCGACCTCACTAGGATTTATTGTTCCTCCATATTTTTTAGAACAAGTGTCACGTCTTGATCCATGGCAAGTTAGCCTAGTTAATTTGTCCGCCCCTTTAGGGCTTGTTTTAATGTCCAAAGTTTCCGGTCGGTTAATAGAAAAAGAAGGAACTACTCGCCTTATGGTGATTGGTCTTATCATTATGGCTGTTGCCTATGGGATTCTCGGTGCAATGCAATTGAATTGGAGCCCGATTTTGATTGCCATATTACTATTGATATACGGGTTTGGCGCAGGATTTTTTGTACCACCCAATACCTTGGCCATTATGAACACCGTTCAATCTTCGAACTGTGTTAAATATGTGAATGTCATCAAAAACTCATAACCAAAGCTTATATAGAATCTCTGAACCGTTTATACAAGACGATGAACCATATTGAGCGTGCATACTCGTAGTTTCGTCTTATTCCATATAATGGCCCGATAAAAAAAGACACGCATTATATGCGCGCCTTGATTTCGATTAAAGTTTTATTAGTCTTCAAAAATATTTACTATAAAAATCGTGTCTCAATTTACCACTTAGCTGAGCATATATTTTTGTGGTCTCACTCTTCTCATGACCAAGTAAGCTCTGAATCACTTCAAGTGGCGCACCATTGTTAATCATATGTGTCGCATAGCTGTGTCGTAATTGATGAGGATATATACTCTTTTTTATCTCAGCTCGATTTGATATGCGTTTGATAATATATCTTAGATTATCAATACTCATACGCCTGTTTGGCCGTCTTTCCGTAATAAACAAACAAGAATCCTCATCATCTCGCTCATCTAGATACCTTTTTAACCAAATAGAGCAACGGGTATTAAAGTACACTTCCCTTTCTTTATCACCTTTTCCATGCACAATAACTGAATTCGCATGAAAATTAATATCATTACGATTTAATTTTACAACTTCCCCAATACGGCAGCCAGTGGAAAACATAAATTCAAATAACGCATTCTCCATAGGAGTTTGACAAGCTTCCCTAAGATATTCAATTTCTAGTTCTGAAAGAAATTTTGGAATTCTTTTACCTAATTTTGGCTCTTTTAATTTAGCAGCAGGTTTTTTATGGATAAAGCCTTCATCATGTGACCATTTGAATAGTGATTTAATGCAACGAACTCTATGCCCTAAACTAGAAGGTTTTAAGTGATCTCCTGCCTGTATCAAATATCCTTTTAATTTCTCCGTAGAAAACTGGCTCATATCAATATCACCAAAAAATCGTAAAAGGAGATTGAATTGAAAACAGTAGGTTTTTAATGTAAGAGGTGAATATCCCTCAATTTTTTTATCTAATTGATACTTTTCCCACACCTCGGATAATAACATGAATCTTTCACTCTCCCGGATTAAAAATCAATTAATCTAGAAAACATTATGGTCAAGGAGAGTCTTTTTCATACGCGAGTTATTTAACAATCGAAAACTATAAAAAAATTTTAACCATCAGGAACCCAGTAAAAACAAGAAAAAGGGCACTTTCTTTACTAAAGAAATGCGCCCGATTGTTGAACAATGAAATATGCGAAAGAGCTGCAAACATGAGTTCTAATTCATTAGACTAACACACCGTTTAGCCATCCATGAAGCAGTAAAATCACTGCTTAACCACAGAGAATGAAAAGGGTTTCGAACCGTCAATACTGCTTCTACGGCTGGGAGAGGAAGGTTGATGAACTATGGTGTGTTAGAGCCCATCAGTTAGTCTGACTTCCCCGACCACGGAGCACCATGAAAAAGAAAAAAGATGAATTGGAACTGGCCTTGAAAGGTTATATTGGCCCTCAACAGCGATTAATGTTGAAAACCATCTTAGGCCACATTGATTTTCTTACTCAACAAATCGAGCTGCTCGATCAGGAAGTTGCGAATAGACTTGTCTCTCAAGAGGAAGATATCGAAAGACTCGATTCCAATCCCGAAATCGCAAGGAGAATGGCCGAACAGATTCTATCGGAAGTCGGAACCAATGTGAAATCCCAGTTTCCAAGTGCAGTCCATATGTGTTCCTTGGCCTGCCTTGTACCAGAACAGAATGAAAGTGCAGGTAAGAGGAAATCGGCCAAGACGAAATAAGGATACAAGTATTTAAGTTCTGCATTAACGGAAACAGCTCATTCATTTCGTTAGGACCAATCAACGCCACCCCAAGAGGATTGCAACTTTCGCAACAGAACAATTTGGCCGAGATGATACGTATCGTGCATCATGATATTGCTGAGTAAACGCTCAATAGAGTACCTGTTAGCTGCATACGGAGCTTTTAACTTTTCATCGTCAAGGTCCGCAATGACCGTTTTTAATTTATTCATGACTTCATTAAGGCGCTGCACTGTCTGGACCCACCCAATTTCGTCTTCTGGATCCCCCGGATTTCCAAAGGTTTCTTCATTGACTTCTGCCTTATGCGGATTCTCTGTGCCCTTAATTCGATGGATTACGTCTTCATTCCAAAATATCAAGTGGTTGACAATCTGCCAAATCGAATTGCTGATTCCCGAACTTGTCCATGCTGCCTCAGCTGCGATGACTCCATGAAGCGCCTGATCCATGGATGCAAACCAATCATTCTCATGGCAATGCATGTCGAGTTGTTCTAAAAACATTTTGGTTACAACTTGCATACAACCAATCTCCTCACTGTTTAGTGTAATCTTTCAAAGTTAAAAGACAAGAAAAAATCTGACTATAGTATAAATTACTCGGTCCTAAAAAGGTAAAAACCAAATCCAAGTGGTCCCTTCCATATTGGACATACCTTTCTCTCCAGCTTCTAATTCTCTCCAACATGGCAGGGTAATCCGAAATTTCCGGGTGACGATAACAATAATCCTCAATCAATTTCGAAAAAAGCCATTCATACGCATAAAATAACCTTCATTTTCGACTGTCGGCCATATAACGAAAAAATATTCTCAATGAAATCCTCCAATCATTTATTTTGAGAATACAACAAAACCAAGTTCACTATGACTTATTCGATTCATCCAGATTAAATTCCTTCTTCATGTACCTGACTACAATTCACCTAAACTTTAACCTAATGTTCAACAATATGGCCCTAAAAAGGAAAATAAGCGCTTATCCTTGTTCAAGGATAGCGCCCTTTAATGGAATAACAAAAATATGTGTTTAGTCCTAAAATCGATCATAGATTGTTGAACTATCGCACCCTATAGTTGAAGAAGGACGATAACCAATTTTATGGCTATCGTCCTTTTTTATTTCCTACTGAACAGTATCGTTGTACTGTGCAGCAAGCAGATCTGTTATTTTCTCATCTTACTTATTCAACAATTGCGCTTCCTATTGTGGAAGATCTTAAAACTATACCTTGTTGAACTGCTAAACTGCCCCGTTAGCCATACATGCAGCGGAAAAAATCGTCGCTGCACCACAGAGAATGAAAATGGGTATGAAGTGTCAATACTGATACTGACCTTAACCCAGTCACCCCTAATCCATAGGCTTATTAATTAACGCTCTCCTCTTTTTTTTAACGATTGAGCAGGGTCTTCTTTAGTGTTGTCATTTTTCTATTCTTGAAGAAACTTATTTTCATGGTAGTTTAAGTGTAAATCTTCACAATCTTTTTTTACCTTTACAAAATCTAATCCCTTAATGTTTAGGGGTATATCAAAAAGACGCATTCTTACTAAAGAAAAGCGCCCTTTAATGGAATAACTGAGTAGCTTCTATTAGCTGGTTCGTAATATATGGTCAACCAGAAAAATCTGGCTAACCATATATTACGAACGGGTGGCGTATTTTAAGATCATACTTGGTGAACCGTACCATAAGTAACGGTGAAACGGCTCCTTTTTAACATATCAAATCTTCCTAGCAACAATGAAATATTCCTGTGAACTTTTCTTTAAGCAATCCGATTCGACAATTGAAAAATCCCCTTCCTCAATTGTATCGACTAAATTGCTTATTTTAAATGATCTTATATTTGGCACTAAACCAACTATACCTGCAAAGAATAACAAGTTTCTTAGAAATAACTTTTCTCCCACGCATGGTGTTGCAGAAATCAATAATCCTCCTAGTTTCAATAGTTCATTTATTCTTTGTAGAACGATATGTTCATCTTTCAACAAATGCAGAACATGAAAAACCAGGATGACATCAAATGAGCCTTTCTTATACCTTTCATCAAAGATAGTCGAATGAGCATAGTTTATATTTGCAATGTTTCGCTCTTTTGCCTTTTTTTCTGCAATTCCTATCATATTAGAAGATATATCAATCGCATGAATCCCTTTCACATATTCTGCAATTTCATTTGATATCAATCCAGTCCCACAGCCGTAATCCATAACAATGTCGCTTATTTTGAGATGCGTTTTCGTTCTTTTTATTATATTGATGTAAGTCTGTTCATCCTTCCTCTCTAATTGATCATATTTATTTGCTGTTTTGTCCCAAAAACTTTCTGGTTTATTCATTTCAGTTTCACCTTCTTTTCTAGAGCATTCATCTTAATTGGATACAGGATCCTGTTCCGCCCGGTTGAATCCTTTAATGATTAGCCATATTGCCAAAACCAATTGTTGAAAGGCTATTGGAATGTTCATCATCATGTAGGTTGCATCCAGACCGATGAAGCGAATCATAAATAATAAGCTTGCCAATATGGACAATGTAGACCCAATAAGACCCGAAACTGACAACCAACGTGGAACGAATTTTGTTTGGTAAAATATGCAGTTAAACAAGTACATAGCCAAAACAAATGCCAGTGTCGTTGCTACATGGTTCACCAAATCACGTCCTTCCCGTAACAATCCACCTAGAGTCTGAAAATACGATACATTCAGATCTCCAACTTTTGCAAATTCGTGGCTTAATGTCAATAGCAACAGAAGAATGATTACTCCAATAATAATGAACACACCCGCAATGATGCCGAAAGCAACAGATCCAAGAGCTAAACCTTTATTATGCTTACTTAAAATCGGATACATCAAAATAGGAATACCAACATATGCAACAACCATTAACAACTGGAAAACCGCTCCTATTAGTACCTGATTTTCATTTGTAGAAGCCTTGACAAGGTAGTCCGCTCCATCTATAACAGGAACAACACTAAATATACCTGTAACCAACCCGGCTATTAATAACACCCCAGTAATTACTGCAGACCTTCTACCTGAATTTGTACTCTTCTTCAACATAATTAACCTCCTTATAATATAACCAGCCTATCCATTGCCATTTCATCCTAAGGAGCCAAAATGTAGCGAAACCTAAAACAAGCCCAGCAATACTTATAAAGGATAAGTTTCGAATCACTCCCGGGGCATCAATTCTATAGTCAGGTTTAATTGTTGAGTTTTTCATTTTCATCCTCCAGCGGGTTTACTATATAATACTTTCTTTATAAGGTTATTCGTATTAATTAAGAGGGATTCCTTTTTAGAAAGACAAAACTATTATTAACTGATCCCTATACAATAAATATAATTTCTTTATTCAACAATCTGGCCCGATTGTTGAAAAAAAGCTAATGACCATTGTTCAACTAAACTCCCATTAGCTCAACAACAAAAAAGGATTGCCGCAGCAATCCCCGTTCTTTAACTCTTGCACCCGTTAGCTTAATAAGAACATCTATTCAAATAATAAAATGTTTGGGTCTTTTCCATAAGAATGAACAATCATAGTATGTAGTTGACCTCTATGATGATATACGTGTGCTAGTATCTCTAAAAGCCACTCATATCTTGTATATGTTACTCCCCAATAAGAGGTAATATTTTCTTGAAGTTCAGTTTCTGTAAATTTCATATAGTTTTCTTTTAGGGAATTATAATTAACAACTAAAGCATCTTTTATATCTTTTAAGTCCTTATATGAAATACCTGAATAAAATTCATTCATCTCTTCTTGTGTTGCACCGTTAGAAATGAGTAAATCAGCTTTACATATAATTGCAATGTGTTCTAACAATTCACCTATTGAACGCTTATTGTAAGATGGTCTTTTTTGTAAGTCCGCATCTTCTAAAGTATCGATTATTTTTGCGGTAGTTTTTAAAGCTATTTCAATTTGATTTAATGCACTTTTACAGTATGTACTCATAATTATCAATCCTTCCAATGGGAATATATGTTCGTCTTTTGTTATATCATTTTTTATGTCCAACTTCCACTAACCTGCCCGTTAATTTAATAAGGAAAAGGGTTACCGCAGCAACCCCCGTTGTTTAATTAAGGCTCCCTATTACTAAAGTACAATATTCACAATTGTTCTTAAAATCCCATAAGCTCTTTTACATGCTCTGCGTTCTCTTTAGATGTTAGTTTTTCGAGTAATAAAAATGCAACATCAAAAGCTGTACCTGGATTTGAAGAAGTAATAATATTTCCATCCTGAACAATTAAATCATTTTGTACAACTGCACCGAAATTCTTTAACTGCTCTTTTCGTTTACTCGTTGGATGATTGTATGTGGTGGCTTTTTTATCCGTAAGAATTCCGCTTTTGCCAAGTGCTAATGATGCAACACAGATACTAGCAATCGGCTTCTGCTTGGTATGAAAATGTTGGATAACATTTAAAAATGGCGTACTGAAGGCATCTTCGTAAAAACCAGCTTCTTCAAATCCTCCTGGAATAGCAAGTGCATCAAATTCATCTAATTGAATATCATTGACCGTTTTTTCGGGTGTGACAGTAAAATTCCATGTACAAGTTAATTTATTCCGAAGACCAACTGTCACGACCTCAGTAGAACCGTCTCCCTCCCATTTATTCCAACCTAGCACATCTGTAAATACACTAGCTTCTACTGCTTCAAATCCATCAGCCAACAATAATAAAATTTTTTTCATATCGTTAAATCTCCTCCTTATTCCCTTATTTTATAAAAGTAAAGACAACTCTTACATAAGTTTAAAAAGGATTTTAGGTTATTTATCTTTAATTTATTAAGAATTTAGGTTAGTCTATTTAATAAAAAAAGGTGGGAGAACATATGGATGAAATTGATAAAAAAATCGTTAGGATATTACAGTTAAATGCAAAAATTTCAATGAAGGAAATTGCAGAAGTTGTTCATTTATCCTCTCCGTCGGTAATTGAGCGTGTACGTAAACTAGAGGAGCAACAAATTATTGAAGGTTATCATGCACATGTCGCTCTAAAAAAAATGAACCGCCCAATTTGTGCAATTGTATTATTTGAATCTAAGGATTGTAAAGCATTAGCGAACTTTTGCTATAACCATCCAGATGTACTTGAGTGCTACAGAGTAGCAGGAGAAATAAGTTATATTGTCAAATTAGCAACGTATTCTGTGGAGAGTTTAGAACAATTTATTGATGATTCAATGCAATACGGTACACCCTCAACGAATATCGTGTTATCTTCTCATGAAAAAAAAATAATTGACCCTTTTACTTTAGTAGAAGAAGAATAAAAAACTAGCATTTTCTTCTTCTCTCTTATTGAAGTAAACTGCCCGTTAGTTTAAGTGAATTTCATCACAATCTTCACTATACAATTTAACTTTTAATTCAACAATCTGGCCCTTTTCATGAAGAAAGACACTTTCCTTATTTCAGAAAAGCGCCCTTTAACAGAAAACTCGATTTCAAGATAATCTTAAAAGACATTAATAACGTTCTTTCTCTATTGCCCCTGTTTTACGGAAGAGCATTTCAAAGACCTTATTGAAGAAATGCACCCGTTTGTAACATATGGTTAGAGTTTCTCATCTGATCAAGAATAAATACAGACCTAATTTATTTTTTCACCACAACCTTTTTCGATTTACCTAAATTCCCTGCCTTATCTTTTGCATAAACGAAAAGAGCTGTTCCCACTTTTTGTTTTTTATAAGGCCTGGTCACAGGGTTGCTGTCATAGACCGCAAAGTAGCAGATAAGTTTAGAGATGATAGGGAATACAGGAGCAAAGTGTGTGCTCCTTATGCTGTTTCTAGGGTCTGTTTCTGAATAGCTCTGTATATCTACAGGTCAGGTCACATCTGCTGAATCCGTAAAAAATCAAACACTTAAATTGTACCAAGGAGATACTCTTCTTATAGAAGAAAAAGGACAAACTATTTTAAATAAACCAGTCAGGTTTCCTTAATGAAGGTGAGTCGTGGGAGAGTGTGGAACTAGAGCGAACAGCAGATAACAAGTGGGTAGCCAAGATCAACAATCCGAAGAATGCTGAATCTGTATCATTACGAGCAGCTGCTTGGGATGATCTAGGCAACAAAATTTCTCAAGATGTCATTAAGGCTTATGGCTTGAGATAAGTTTAATGGGGCTGTCCGATAAGTCCCTAAAAATGTAAAGCAGCAAAAGGAAAACGAATAGTTTTTCTTTTGCTGCTTTTTTGTTTGTATTTGGACTAGGAAAGTAGCGTGGCGGATGCCTTCCCAAACTCGACATAAGCTTTGTCGAGACCCATAGGCGCCTAAAAAAATGGATGGTTCGATTTAACGGAGTTGCTTCCAAGTATCTTAATCATTATTTAGCTTGGTTCCGCTATTTGGATATGAAATCGTATGAAAAAACAACTTCCGACCTAAAAGAAATGCTTATTAGAGCTTATTTATATTCAATGAATAAAACCAATAAAACATTACGAGATATGCAATTTAATAATGCAATGTTAGCTGCATGTAACCGTCAAGTAGTTTTGAACAGTTTTTACTCATTATGTTTGAACACTTTCTGCTTCAAATATTTTCGTTCTGTTCTTGATTCTATAGCTCTCTCCATTTAAATGGATTACTTCTACCCGATGAAGCAGCCGATCAAGGATCGCCGTTGTTATTCCCTTGTCTCCCATTAATTCGCCCCATTGTTCGGGTCCCTTATTTGAAGTCAGTATGAACTTCGTTCATACAGGTCATTTACCAGATGAAAGAACATATTTGCTTCGCGTTAGTCCATCGCCATATACATTAAGTGGTCAATGATTACCAAGTCTCAGCCTGCATGATGGCTTTTAATTGAAGCTGAGATTTTCTTAAGTATTCTTGTGTTTTCAAAAGGTTTATCAATTCTCCCATGGTATAAAAGGATACCTTGAATCCTTTCTGTATGGCCTCTAGTCCCAGTCCGATGGCAATATGTGTTTTTCCTATTCTGCACTCCTCCCTTTCTATCAACACACCTGTTATTGTTTCGGCTCAAGACCGACAAGACGCAGGAAGTATTCCAGCCCTTTCTTGCCAATTGTTTCTTTTGGCTGTTTATCAGCAGGTGCATCCGGTCCCTTCGTTAAGAAATTTTTCTCAACGAAGCGAATGTCTGTCTCGTTCACTACACCATCTTGATTGAGATCTTGCGGCACGATGGATGAATCCTTCGTACCGTATGCATCCACGACGCTCTGGATATCGAGGATATCAATCATTTTGTCGCCATTCACATCCCCTGCAATACTTCTTTGAGCACTTAGTCTAATATATTGCCCACGTAGCTCACCTTTTGCATCATGATATCCAGGAATGAACTTCTGCATCACTTTAAGATGCCCCGGAACTTCGAAAACAGCTGTATATACTTGATCGGAAGCTGGAATATCATTGATTGTGAAAGATGCATTTTTATTAATTGTTCCTTTATACTTTTTACCGCTTCTGGAAAGAGCGTAGACTTGCGCTCCTATTTTTGAATAATCCCCTTTCCCCAAAAATTCACTCCCTGGATTCCCTACCAAAAATGCTTCCGGCTTGATGGATCCCAGCAACTGTGTATGATTAGGAATTATTTTAAAATCTTCAGTGCCGTAAAAAGGAATGGAAGTGCCTGCTATTTGTCCCGATTTCTTATAAGACCCCTTCTTGACCTCAAATCCACGAATATCTTCGTAAACTTCATCATTCAATACTTTAATCGTTACATCGAGGAACGGCATATCTCCTTCCAGTCCTCTGAATGCATTTCCAGTAATGGAAGCACCGATTTTCACACTATTAAGGTATGGTCCTTCTGGTCCTACTTCCGTCACAACTGGCTCATGGAGTGATACCTGTAAGCCTTTTTCCTTTGCATATTGTTTTACTGCCTTGTTCAGCTTCACATTCGAAAACGAGAAGAAGCCTTTGTCGAATTCTACATTAAATTCTCCGGAGACAAGCTGTTTCACATTATTAAGGCTGAGTGTCATCGTAATATTATCGCCGACTTTCAACTCTTTCTTGTCATAACTGGTAGTCGTATATTCCGTCCCTTCTTTCATGAAGAAATACTTTTGGTAACCAACTGCCGTTGCAGTATCCCACGTTCTCAACCAAAATCTTAAAGGTTGTTTTGCAATATCACTCTCTTCAATTCCTACTTTTACATCTCCATTCGCTTGAACCGGGAAGTACCCAGCTATTCTTGTATCGTCACCTGCATAGTAAGCCATAGTGTTGGACGATTGATCGACGTCCACCCCTTTAGATTGTAATAGATTCACTGTCGCATCCTTAGCTGTTCCATGCAGCCACACTGCTTTTTGGCCATCTTCTACTGTAAACATAGAATCATTGATTTCGATTACACCCGATTTTATATCCATGGTCACTTCTGGTGCTACATTGTCCACGATAAGCGGATATTCAAAAACATATGATTTCCCATCCGCATCATGTGCAATCATTTCTAGTATATAGTCGCCATCTGGAAGCTTTATAGCAACATCACTGATTGGGTTGGATGAATCATTTGTAAACGGAAAGACTGTACCACTGAATACACCAGTAAAATAAGTTTCTACATCTACTAATAATCTACTCAAGTCCGCTGTTCCTCTGAACCCTACAGCTTTACCTGTTTTACTGTCTTTTACAAGCACATCCATGGTTTTCATTGGGCTATTCAACTTCATGATGCCATTGATAACTGAGTCATGATATTCCCAGAAAGGCGTCGTATTTGTCACGGATGGTCTAGTTGTTTTCAGATAAGCAAATCCCTTTTCCGTCACCATGACAGCAAATGGAATTTGATAGGTTTCGGTCGGATTGTTGGTATTAGTCACATGAATATACCCTTCATATCTTCCTTCCGCAGCGCTGGCTGGTATCGTTATTTTTGGCTGAAGCGCTTGTATTTGGCCGCCTCCCACTGTAATCGATGAAGGCACATCCACTGTAACACCGTTACTCACTGCATCTTGAATCCCTTTACGCTCACCGTGATACTCCACTTCTAGTGTAAAAGATTTTTCTTCCTGGCTGTTGTTTTGAACCGTCACTTTTTTACTTGCTTCAATGGGTTGATCATCTTTTTTATAATGTTTGCCGAATACAATGGAACCTGTTTCTTCATCAATTTCTACGACGTTTCCATTCTCGATATTTTGTGTCTTATCCCATACTTTGATGGATGTATCTGTATGAACCGCTTGATAGGCATCGATTCGTCCTGCGCCCACTTCGTATACAGAATTATTCCCTTTTAAATCATCCGAAGTATTCATGAGTGCCAATTTTACATCGAAAGGAGTATATTCAGGATGCTCCTGCAAAATCAATGCTGCTGTACCTGCTGTGTGAGGAGTAGCCATAGACGTACCCGATAAGCGTACATAGGCATTGCCGTAATTAATGCCATCTTGCGGATCATTGATATATTCCGGTGCAGTAGAGAATATTGACACACCTGGAGCGACTACATCCGGCTTAATATCATAATTTCCATTTACCGGCCCGCGTGAACTGAAATCTGCTAAATGATCGCCTTCCGTTTTTGTGTTGCCTAATGTTTCAAATGTGAAAGAGCCTTCGCCCAGCCCCTTTAACCGCCCACCATCTGCTTTTGACAGGCGGAAGGACGGAATTAAGCCGACGGCCTCACCTAAGTAGGCAGGTATTTGCCCGTCAACATTGTTATACACGATCACTGCTTTAGCCCCAGCGTTTTTAGCATTTTTTATTTTTTCATCAAACGTAATTTCCCCACGCTCAATCAATGCAATTTTCCCGCTGACATCTTTCCCTATAAAATCAGCTGTTTTACCAAGTCCCGTAAAAACAATTGGTAAGGATTTCCCTTGTAAATCTTCTAACTTATTAGAAAAATCTTTACCCAACAGCTGGATATTTTCAAATTTTTCGGAGGAAGCGCTTCCAATAAATGTAGGAATCGACATCGAAACATCGCTTGCTCCTACTGAAATGCCGAGAGCAGCCGTTCCTGGAGAACCGAGAGTTTTTTCGTCAGGTCCGGAGTTACCCGCGGCAACGACGGCCACCACGCCTGAAAGCATAGCATTATTTACCGCGACTGAATCGGCATATAACGGATCGTTGGTTCTGGCGCCGAGCGACATATTGATGACATCCATGCCATCTGCGATCGCTTTATCGATTCCTGCAATAATTCCCGCTGTATTTCCTCCACCCCAAGGGCCTAATACTCTATAAGCATATAAATCTACTTCAGGCGCAACTCCTTTTACAGCATAATCGACATTGTTTTTCTTTTGGGCTGCAATTGTCCCTGCGACATGTGTCCCGTGGTTTGTGTAATACACATAGCCTGGGGCCGATGGTTTACCAGCAGTGATCCAATCTTCATAAGTCGTTTCCATTGGATCAGCATCATTATCGATAAAATCATATCCGCCTTTATAAGCATCTTTTAAGTCTGGATGATTGTAGTCAACACCTGTATCAAGAACACCGACTTTTATTCCCTTACCTGTAATGTTCTCGGCATGAAGCTTGTCCACGCCAATTTGCGGAATACTGTCTGCCATTTTCGGATCGATGGCTTCTTTCGTTTTCACCGGCGGTTCCACTTTCACTTCGTAATCTTTAAAAATACGTTTTACTACTCCAGATTGCAGCAACTCCTGCACGGCCACGCCAGGCAGAGTCATCGCGACACCATTAATGGCGTTTGTATACTCTCTTGTGATGTTTACATCTTCTGCATTGTATTTGCTCACGTTTTTCTGTGATTTCAATGATTGCACATGCTCTTTAAAAGCTCTGTGAGATTCTTTAACTTTTTCATTCGCAGCAGATGAAGATAGTTTCTTTCCTTTCGCCGCTTGTTTCATCACTTCAATTTTCGCTGGCGCCTGTTCAAATTCCACGATGACTTTAACTAATTCCGGACTATTCACATTTAAATCCGGAGAAATCGTAAAGTTTGGTTTGGCATCCAATTGCTCTAATGCCTTTCTTTGTTCCGCAGACAGGCTCTTTAGAAGTTCTTCCGCATGATCCACTGGATTCAGCTCATACGGGCTTTTCGCCAATACGCTATATGGAGCGCCTTGAGATAGTAACATGCCAACAGCTAATGTCCCTGTAAGGATCTTCCTTATTTTTTTCCTCTTCATACCGTATCCCCTTGTCCAATATAATTGTTCATTTAAAAATGAATGAACGAAACTAGTAAACTATGTTTCAACAATTATCATCCCACATTTCTACTTTTCTGATAATAATACATAGGAAGTAAATTTTGCAGTTACTAGTTCTATATCAGTATAAAACAAAAGTACTATCCGCACCTTATTCAGGTGCAGGAAGTTCTTTAAGAAAATGGAACAAGCTGATTTCGAACAGCATAAATGACTGCCTGTGAACGGCTTTTCACATTCAGTTTTTTGAAGATCTTATTGATATGAATTTTAACGGTCTTGTCACTGATAAATAAGGCTTCAGCGATCTCTTTGTTGCTAAGACCTTTGACCAATTCAAACAGTATTTCTTTTTCTCGCTCTGTTAGCCTATTTTCATTTGATTCGGATTTCTTTTGCTGGTGATGATACGTGATCAGCTTTTTGGTCATGCGGGGATGAATAACCGAATCCCCTTGTGATACCATTCGAATCGCAGCTACCACTTGTTCAGATGACGAATCCTTCAATAAATAGCCATCTGCCCCCGCCCGAAGCGCTTCCATTAAACATTCATCATCTTCAAACATCGTCAATACAAGAACGCGGCAATTCGGATACTGACTTTTCACGAGTGACGTGACCTCAATGCCATTTTTTCCAGGGAGATTGATGTCCATCAAGATACAATCAGGTCGGTAGACCTCTACTTTCTTCAATACCTCATCCCCGGATACGGCCTCTCCTACAACTTGGATGTCGGATTCGAGATCCAATATGCTCCGAATCCCATCACGCAAAACCGTATGATCATCTACTAATAATACTTGAATCATGATACTCCTCCCTTGCTTCCGAATCTGGAATTAATAATGTAATTTCTGTACCTTTGCCTATGGAACTATCAATCTGAAGGGTAGCCCCAAGTTGTTCAGCTTGTTCATTCATATGCAAAATACCATAATGAGGCTCATGCTTGGTTTTAATCATGGATTCAAAAAGGGAAAAACCAATCCCATTGTCCTTCACTTTTAAAAGCACATGTTCACGTTGATAGCTTAGGAGAATGTCCACTTTGTCCGCTTGTGCATGCTTTACAATATTCTGCAAGCTTTCCTGTAAAGTATCGAAGATGACTCGTTCTTTTGTAAAACTGAGTGTTCGAGAACGGCCCCTTTCATGATATTTAATCGCTAGATCATACTCTTGTTTAATCGATTGAATTTTTTTGGCAATTGCTTGTTTTAGACCTAGCCTTTGGGTAGGATATGGCTTTAAAGCATATATCGAATATCGAACTTCCCCTAAACTATTCCGTAATTTTTTTATACTTTTGTCTACCACTTGCTCCATATTTCCTGATTGATCTGCGGCCTGCCTTAAAGCAGATTCCAACTGAAATATGACCCCGGCTAATACTTGTGCAATTCCATCGTGAATTTCCCGAGCAAGTCGATTTCTTTCTTCCAGAATCATTCTTTTTTCCTGCTCTGAGACGAGCGACCGTGTTTTAAGCAAGCTGCCCAATTGATTGGCAAACGTAGATAAGGACTGTATATCTTCGGGGATAAAACTCGCACCCCTGCTTTTGCCTGCAACAAACATCCCTACCAATTCATGATTTATTTTAAGAGGCAGATAGACAAGGGAACGAATGACATCTTCAAATACTTCATCTCCCGGAGCCATACCTGTTTTCCACTCAGTAACAACAAAGGTTTCGGATATTTCTTCAAATTTCAGATGGAGATCAGAAGAACTTGAACGATTGGAATGGACTTTTCCATCCTTTAGCAGAATCGTCCAGTTTCCTTCATCTTTTGTCCATAAAACATATGCCTGTATCCCCAAGAATCCGTTAAGTGATTGTTTCATCTGCTGTAAGTTTCCTGCAGACAGTCCATGACTTAACTCCGTCGTAATGGTAAAAAGGTTATATAATCGTTCTTTTTCAATCCGTATTTGCCGAATGAAGGAGCTGATAATGCAGATTGCTACAAGCGGGAAAAAGAAGAACAGAACGGTGATTCCATCCAACTCTCCGTGATATCGGTGTTTTAAAATATATATAAGGGAGGCGTAACTTAGGCAAAAACTTGCACTTAATAATAGTAGTAGATTTTTCTTATACCACTGTTCCAGTGAATATGGCTGAGGAAGAAGCATCATTAAAAAATCATATAAAAGGGTATTGATCAGGCAAAAAAATACAGTAAATAAAAGCAAGCCTATTAAATCTTCAGACAAAACTGGTAGGTTCATATCGTGAATAAAAAAAGAAATACATTTGCTGGAAAACCATTCTGCCAAAATGATGCTAAAAGCAAATTGGGTACAATTAAATAGTGTCCTTTGCATGGGCAAGCGGCGAAGGGTATGAGTTAATACCATTGCACATACGCAAAAAACAACTGTTAAATGTATGCCAAACTCCCAATTTATTGGATAAATAAGCGTAAGGCTGAGTGTAATTCCCCCTCTTCCAATCCGGATCGGAAAATACTCAGTAATCCCCATAAACACTGCAAACAGCAAAAGAGTTATGGGTTTAAAAGGTATTTCACTTTTAAATATGGAAAAGATAATAGCAATCGCACCAAGAAAAGAAATAGAATAAATATAAAAACTTGCTATTCGTTCCCTCCTGGTAATAGAGTCTATCTTTTTCAAAACGCCACCTTCCTTTAGTTAAAAGAATCTGTTATCCATTATTATCTAACAAAAAACCGGCACTGGCAAAATGGAAAAATACCACTAGCCAATCACCGGCTGTAAGCTCATCCTAAAATAGAGCTACTATATTAGTATAATGCCTATTTCTTTATTTGCCTGCTCATCAAATGTTATAATTTGTAAGTACCTTTTGTTTTAGATGTATAGTACAAACGATATAGACGAATCCCATTAAGCTTTATTTAGGAATCACGGGGACAGCTCATTATTATAGATTCGATTCTAAGCAACAGATAATCGGAGGATTCTAATAGATGAAATCTGAAAGTTTATCAAAACATTTTCATACATTATCTCAGCAAAGAGATCCAATCATGCTCAAAATACAATCATTGCCGCAAGAAAAACTATGGGATCGAAAAGAAGATGGAAAATGGTCGATTGGAGAGCATTTATATCACTTATATTTAATTCTAAGAATGCTTAAAGTCGCAACCAAATTCTCCTTCATACTTATTCCATATGCCAAAATAAAAAGAAACTCGCCATTTCCCACTGAAATCCATGATATATATACAGAATTTAAAGAAAAAAAAGGAAGAGGGATGAAAGCTCCTTGGATTTTAGTCCCCCCAAAAAGAATACGCCACTCTATGGATGGGAAAGAAATCGAGCGGCTGCTGTTGAACGAAACAAATGAAATGAAAGCATTAGTTAAAAATATGGAAGAAGATATTGCCGGACACATTGTGTTTTTAGATCCAATAGCTAATTATCCTAACTTAATTCAGGCCATTCAGCTTCTGGCAATACATGAAAAACACCATTTTAGAATTATTGAAGATAACTATTAAATGGTGTTTGAATCTAGTATAAAAATGTAAGATACCTATTATTACATATAGAATGATGTTTTATGCTCCAAAATTTTCAAATGACCTAAGTACCTTCTCTGTTCTTTACTATTGCTATTTAAGTACCATTATAAAATGTTGAAAACAGAATGGAAGCAAGGGAACTAGTCCCTTGCTTCCTTGATTTCAGTTTATCGGCAATATTTATCTCGTAAAGCAAGCGTATATCTAACCGATTGCTCTGTACCTTTTTCTTGATCTTCAATCATTTGTTCTAACAGTTCTTCTGGAGGATAATAGTAATCCAATGGTTTAATGACATTTAAATCATAAGGAGGTTGTTCAACTTTGAAAGCTCCTTCACCAACCTCAAAAACTCCGCCTGTACCGGGCTCTCTCTTAAAATGGATGGCATACGGGAAGCACATTTCAACATTGATTCTAGTTAACGTTGAATTCTCAACCAGTATTTTAAAACATTCTTCCGTATCGATATTGCCTGTCCCTACAGGTACGCCACATACCCTATAATCCTCGCCATCATGGACGATAATATGATCTTTAAAATGAGTTGTAAAGGCATATGGTGCTAATTTTCTTACCGCTTCAACCGGTTCCTCCCATGCCATCATTCCATTGCCTACATCACAATGAGCACCAACCCAAGGGCTGTTGACCTCCTTAATCATTTGAAACACTTCATCCGTTATTTCATCCTCATGATTTTCCACAGCAAGCTTGATTCTTTAACAATGGTACGATTTGCTTAATATCTTCAGGTGCTCTCCTCAGTCTTTCCGGATCGTACTCTCCCATGCAGACATACGTACGGATTACATCCACTCCAATTCTATGGGCTACTTCAATGACCGCTAATTAAATGTTCCAGAATCGGAGCCATTTGTATCGATTTCAGCGAAAAATCCATACTTTTGAATTTCTTTTTTCACTCTGTCTAAATATTCCGGTTCAAGCGATTCTAATGTCCCCCATCCTGGTAATCCTAGCCATGGTACAATATTGATCATGACTCCATCTGATCCCAATTCGGCTGTTTTCTGATAAAACCGAAAATATCCATTCGGCCTGTTATAAACTGCAAGTGAAAGCTTTCTGTTTCTAATCCAATTTTCATTTATTTCCCCACCTTTAATTAAGTATTGATTTTATTGATTTCTAAATTTTCTTGACTTTGTTTTTTCTTGTTTACGATTTTTACTAAATAGCTGCTAACAATAAGACCTAAAACCGCAAATGTAATCATGGTCAAAAAACATGTCGATAACCTTCCATTCCAGGTGAACGGTCTAACATGCTTCCAAAGGAGACTGACCTAGCTCGGGAAGCCTAATCTAGGGCAACATCGTGAGGTGTTGTGTCTGAAGGAGATGCGGAAAGTCGAGAGACCCGTAGGCCAGGTAGACTATTAAGAACATCATATCTTGTTCTCTTTTTTTACTGTCTACCTGTTGGGGATAATACCAGAAATTACTCAAAATTAGCGTTAATTCATAAAATAAGCGTTAATCCTTCTTGGATCAACGCACTAGTTAGTACAATAAAAACTCAATAATTTTATAGGGAATATCGCTGTAGTACCTCCGTTTTTTCATCACTCATGTACCAATCGTTTAACACAAACTCCAAGTTGGTGATTTCACTTGTTCCGAAATTAAAATCTCTATTCTCATTAAGATACCAAAGTAATTTATCAGAATTTTTCAGATCAGAGTCTTGAAATCGAAGACACGTCATATGTGCCGTATGCGTCTTATACCGTTGATCCAAAGTGCTTTTAATACCAGATTTCCTAAAATTCTCTCGGATATTTTGTCGCAGCTCTTCCAAATTCGAATCATTAGGGAACCCTTGTTCATTACACTATCAGGTGAAGCGGTGATTCCACGGTAACTTATATTAAATGATGAAATAGATTTAATGGACTGGTGAAGAACCTCAACATAAGGAGCGATGTCGATTTCACTTAGCTTAAAATCTGCATTGCATGTAATAATTGATAGGACTGTGGTATGCAGTTCAGTCGATTTATAATAATATTGGTTTGGCTCAATCTGTTGAGCCTCTTTTAAAAACTCCATTACCGAATGTTGTACCCTTTGTGATGGACGGCATATTAGTGTGAATCCTCTTCGTGAATCACCAGGCTTGTTCAAAAGATTGGAATCTAATCTTAGTGAGTTAGTCTGAATGGATTGAAGGGCTTGGCTCCATAATCGATTATAAGTTTGGTGAATTTCAGAATTATTCATGTAAATCTCCACCTTTTTTGTTGAATATATTGCAGCAATATAGTAAAAATCTTCTTGCATTAAACTGACCTTTAGTAGAATAAACAAAAAGCTGCAATTAGCAGCCGGATCTTCAACTCTTGCACCGTTTGTTCAATAAGAATCATACAATATCATTCAAACTTATTTGGCAAAAAACGATAAAATTAATGCTATAAGAAGAAAAAGCGAACCTAATAACATCGAACCTGTACCGATTACATTTTGCTTTAATAAACGCTTGTTTTTCTTATCTTTTGTATCAATTGATTGTTCTTTTTTTACTAATTTATTAATAGCTCTTATTTGATATAAGAAACCTAATATCCCCAACATTACCCCCACGAAAGTTAAACAAAATATTAATATCAACATTTATTCCTCCGAACTAAGGGCTGATGTGGCAACCCTAACCTCAATTAAAGCACCCATATAGTTTAAGTGTAATATTTCACAATCCTTTATTCAAAAATATTTTCATAGTAGACAAACATGCCGTTTTACGGCACCAGCAAATAAAGGAAAATTTAATTTTCAGGATAGTTTAAGTGCAATCCTTCAATTCTAATTTTTCATGTTATCACACAGAAAAAAACATGTTGAATATTTTTGGAATTGACATGACATTATATTAAGGATATACTGTTGATAACAGTATACTGTTATTAACAGTAATTTGTTGCCGAAAAAATTTTTACATTTAAATTAGGAGGTTTTATATTTCATGAAACATACAGGGAGACATACAGGTGCATTTCTTTTGCTGTTTTTAACAGAGGGAGATAACTATGGAGGGAAACTTCTGCAGAAATGTGAAGAAGAGCTTCCCATCAATCCAATTGATAGTGCCATCCTATATCGCACACTAAAAACATTAGAGAAAGAAGGTGCTATTGAGTCTTATTTGGATACATCTAATCAAGATAAGCCGATAAAAATGTACAAAATTACTGCTGCTGGAAAAAGAAAATTAGAAGATTTTCAAATAGATATTGAAGAAAAAATTAAGAATTTATCATTTTTCTTAAATAAATTCAAAAAATGGAAGGAGTTTAATCATGATTAATGGTGTTATCCTTTACGCTATAGCTATTATTCTTACCAGTATTTCTTTTATAAAAGATCGAAATAAAACAAAAGATGCTCTATTAAAGTCATGGAAAAGCTTTCGTAATATTATACCTGACATGTTATCAATTATGCTTTTCGTTGGACTATCACTATCTATATTAACGCCATCCTTAATTTCTTCAATCATTGGAGAAAAATCTGGATTGACAGGTATTGTTTATTCGACATTAATTGGATCTATTGCACTAGTTCCAAGCTTTGTTGTATTTCCTCTTGGTCATACATTAGTCCAAAATGGTGCAGGACTCCCTCAAGTAGCTGTATTAATGTCTACATTAATGTCCGTAGGAATCACAACTTTACCTATGGAACAAAAGATATTTGGGCGAAGTTTTGCCTATTCTCGCAACGCATCTGCAGTGTTAATGTCTCTAATATTTTCATTTATCATATGGGTGGTGATGGTATGAATGAATTAAAAAGATATCGTTTCTTTTTCATCTTATTATTTGGGCTCATTATCCTTACTTTTATAAACCAATCGGTGGGATGGAACGCATTTCAATTAACAGGAAAAAGCATTTTAGATATGCTGTTTCTACTCCCTCCTGTCTTAATATTCGTAGGTTTGCTTGACAAATGGGTGGAAAAAGAAACACTAATTAGATATATGGGAGAAAAAGCCGGCATCTATGGCATTTTGTTCTCCCTATTATTAGGAGTAATTGCAGCTGGTCCCCTCTACGTGGCTTTTCCAATTGCGGCACTTTTATTAAAAAAAGGAGCAAGCATACGGTACATTGTATTTTTTTTAGGAGTTTGGACAACTGCAAAATTACCGGTTATTGTATATGAATTTGCTTCATTTGGAGTTAAATTTACACTCATTCACATTTGTTTTGGTTTATTATTTTTCTATTTAATGGGTATTATTTTTGAGAAATTTTATGACCATCGACAATTGTTAAAGTATGATAGAACTAAAGAAGTTTAAATTTAGATTAACAAGTCTTTAAGTCCCTCAATTCCAGATTCTTTTGTAGCTGTAGCTTTTAAATTTATAATATCCCATCAGGAGCCGGATTTTTCACGGAAATATTGGGGAAATAATGAGGGAAATAAGTTGAAAACATCTCGAGAGTATTCACTTGTCGCTGCTGGGCTTGACTCCAGAATTGCTCATGAATACCATCATTTTTTGTTAATCCTGCACCTACAACGGACTACTGTGTGCAGCAAAAGATTAGAGGATACAGTATGTACTGTATCCTCTTTTTAATTCAAACACGCAAATATAACAGGCTTGTATGCACAAGCAAAACTTCAATTTCAAGCTGTGCTTGATCAAGTTTCCCATGAATATAGAGGGGTTTTTGGAGACTTATATTCGGTTGTTTCCTTACTTACTTTACTAGAATACCCTACATCTCAAGATGTTTTAGCAGCTGGTGAAGAAGCTTTAGCTGTCAAGATCTAAGAACTTTGTACAAGTCGCTCAAGAAAGTGGGCGAGTGTACAGCACAGAAACTTCTAGCTGCAGCAACTCGAAATCCCTTTCAGAAAGCTTTGTATCAGAGTCACATCTTAAGCCTGGAGATGTATATCAAGATGCTTCTAGAAACCAACAGCACCTATCTAAGTTTGAAGACGAGATAGATGCTTTGGCAAAAGAAATTAAAGAATACGAGATTATCCAATACTTTTTCTTACAACATACGTTATAGCATTTGTTTTTAATAATACAGGTTTTTCACTTCGAGTAATGTTGTATTCTAATGGGTTTACAACTGTTTTTAATACTTCCCACCCTACATATGTATTACTTAACTTATTCATTATAACTTCTGTTGAAAGATTTACTTCCATTAGTGTATCTAGCTTTTCATTTGTTTCTAAATCTATTTCTTGAACTTCAGAATTTACTATAAGGCAATTTACACCGTTGTTTTTAGTCCCTTCTGCCATTTGTCGAACGACTTCTTCAAAAACTTCTTCTGATTTAACGTGTTCTAAAGCGGATACTGCAATAATATAATCAAACTCATTAGGCTTTATTTTATAGTTACCTATATCAGCTTTTTCCGTTCGAATTACTTTTTCAACTTTATAATGTTTACTATATTCTTTTAATTTGTTTAATGCCGAATCTAGTAAATCTACACAAACAACTTTGCCATTCCTATTTTTTATTGCTTCAGCTATCGGAATACTATTTCTACCAACCCCACAACCCAAATCAATGACATTTAAACTTTCTTTATTATCGAATAAAGGCAATAGATCCATTACAGTTTTAACTGGTTTATACAACCAAGAACCTTCTTCAAATAATTTATAGTTCTCATAGCAAAAATCGTGATACTTCTTCTCTTCATTTCGAATAAATTCTATTCTATTCAATGTATTTCCCCCATAAAATTGGTTTTCTCCCTTTTTATTACTATATTTGAAGACGATATTCCTTCTTTAATTAATCTGCCCGTGTGTTCAATAAATAGGTTCGCTTGTTATAAAAAAATTGAACTATCTACATATTCCTACTCATTTCCCTTTTTCCAACACTACTCAAACATTTGATTAAAGTTGCCTTAAACCTGCTTCCATAAACACTTTTTACACCTAAACGCTAAAAAAGAATGTCGATAGATGCCAAATTATTTAAAAAAGGAACTTTTAGTAGGGACTGAACGAGATTGATCCTGTTACAGAGACTAGTACTTTATTACTGGATTTTAAACAGCGGGTAATAGATTGCAGCTAATTATGAAAATGGTAGTATGTCCAACATCATCTATTTTCTACTAATAATGACAAAAATGGGACAGAAAATGACACAGAGCGTCGAATCTTATACGCGGTGAGATAATTGTGATAGCTGGCATTTAGTATATCGATGTAAACGTTTACTTTTAACTGTGGAGAGGGATAAATTGTGACTTTGACTGAAGAATTAGTTGTAAATGGTGAATTAATACTAAGCAGGAAAGAAACTTATGGAAAAAAGAAGCAAGTAAAAAGTGTACCCGTTTTTACTTCAAGGATGGAAAGACGCGAATATTATCAAAGCATACAGTTTGATATTCGAAATGTTTTAGATATCAAAGGATTCTTAAAAGATATTCGTGCAAATTGGAATACATATGTTTCACAGGTTAACCAATGGATTCAAAATTCTATAGTAAAAAAACTTGTAGTGACTGGCATTTTTACGGTTGTTCTTGGCATATATACACTCACTGCGAATGCAGGATTTATTCAAGAATACACGTATCAGGTAAAAAGCGGTGAAAATATTGAAACAATCGCTACGAAACATGGTGTCACAGCGCAGGAAATTTTAGATGCCAATGGGCTGTCTTCCATTGACGGTAAAAAAATTCTATTACCAAAAGTAGAAGACAGAACTGTTACCGCCACATCACTAAATGTTCGCTCGCAGCCAAATACTAAAAGTAGTATTATTGGATCCTATAAAAAAGGAGATATTGTGAAGGTTGCATTCGTAGAAAACGGGTGGGCTGCCATTTTGATTAAAGGACGAGTTTGTTTTGTGAGTGCTGCCTATCTTTCACAAACACAAGCAGTTGAATCTCAAACAAAAACCATGTATGTGACTGCATCGTCGTTGAAAGTTAGAGAAGCTGCTTCTACGAACAGTGCTGTACTAGGTTCGTTAAAATTAAATGATCGTGTGTCTGTTACATCAACCTCTAATGGTTGGGCTAAGATTCAGTACAACGGCAAAGCAGCGTTTGTTAGTGCAACATATTTATCGAATAACGAGCCAAATACAACAAATGAGTCAAATAATAACAATAACACAACAATAAGTTCATCTGAGTATGTGATTAAGAGCGGTGATACCTTTACACAAATAAGTAAAGCATTAGGGGTCTCTGTCTCATCCATTCAAGCACTAAATCCAACAGTAAACCCATCAAAGTTGAAAATTGGACAAACAATCAAAGTCCCTGTCACAAATACAACAAATGAGTCAAATAATAACAACAACACAACAAATGGGTCAGATCAAAACAACAGCACAACAATAAGTTCATCTGAGTATGTGATTAAGAGCGGTGATACCTTTACAAAAATCGGTAAAGCATTAGGGGTCTCTGTCTCATCTATTCAAGCACTAAACCCAACAGTAAACCCATCAAAGTTGAAAATTGGACAAATAATCAAAGTCCCTGCCACAACTGACTCAACTACTACTCAAATAAAAGTAACTGCTCAAATAGGAGGAGTAGACGCTGATGGAACTTTCCGTTTTATCACGTCTGATGGCAGCACTTATTGGGCAAAAGCAAAGGGCAACATGAAAAATGAATTATTTAACCACCAAGGGAAAATAGTAACACTAACACTTGAAGGAAAAAGAGGTCAACAAATGACCTTAATATCTATTCAATAAATCGTACCCATAAAATTATGAGCCTCGATGTGAGGCTTTTTTTATTCTGTGCAAGTTGGTAGAGAGGAATATTTTTAAAGCCTCTAATATACTTATATCGGTATAAGAATGAATTTGTTTAGGACATAAAAGAAGCAAGTGAATTCTTTTATCAGGAAAAGGCCACTTAAGATTTGTGACAGCATAAGGGGCCAAAGTAATCTAATTCAATAACAGACGAACCTCTTAATAATAAATAGAGGTCGGATTCCATTGAACCGACCTCTTTTTGCATTAACGTTATCTGACAACTCACTTCATTTAATTAAATTCTAAATGGGGCTCAAGCTCGGCTTCGAAGATTCGCGGCCAAGGTAACTTAACATGGACGCTTTCTAATGAAGAGATAGTTTTATAGAAATCCTTAGTGCCTCTTGAGCCAATATACACTTTTTTACCATCAAAGTATTGATACCAGTATACTGTCTCTTTTGTGAGTTTTTCATTTACAAAATTATTAACTAGATCATACTTATCTCCGAGAGACCATTCACTTGCTCCAATTTGTTGTATATAGGTTCTTGCCGCTGGATGGACAACATTTTTGTATCCTTGATCTTTGGCAAAGCGATGGAGCAAAAATTCGTAATGAGCCTTTGCTGTTTGTTCATATAGCGGGACTCCAAATCCAGATCCTTGATTTAAAAAGGCAAACCGTGCCGCTGCATGGCCGACAGTAATTCCAAGTGCATTTCCAGCAGTGTTCCATCCGCTATAAGAAAGGATTTTAGTAAGATCGACTGACTCAGCAAGTTTCATGACAAATGGTTCATCTGCCTTATTGACCAAAAGAACATCGCCAATGGCCACCTGCTTACCCTTTGCAATTAATACTTTCGTTCGATTAACCAACCATTCTATATCCTTTGATCTTGTAGAACTACTAGCAGAAGGCGTATTTAGCAGGAGATGAATATCTGCTTTATCCTCGTTATCTACAATAGTGCCACCTGCTGATATGATATGTTTTTGCACATTGTAGTCAAATGTCGTATCTTCAAAAGGCGCAATCCAGTCTTCTCCGTGAATTCCTCCATATTCAATAAAGAACTTTGGTGAAGTATGAAAGAAATGGTTCACGAATCGAGATACAAATACGACACCTACTTCATCTGCACCTGGGAATACAGATACCTGTTCCTGAACCTGCAGTTCATTGACCTTTGCTAATAACTGTTCTCTCTCTGCACGGTGAAGTCCATATGGAGCAGCATCATCTTGAGCCAAAATTAAATTGTCAATATAACCTTGATGAACCCAATCAATCATAATTTTGTTAACGGTGTGATTTCTTGCTCTCGCTTTCTTGTAATCTTCTAACACAGATGCAGGAATTAATAACTCCAGCTCATCTAATCTTTTTTTACCATCCATTCCTAAATTAACTACCTTATCGTACAAAATCGCCCATTCACTAATAAGTGAATAATATTTGGCATATTCATCACTAATTGCTGTAACAGCCAGCCTTTGTATTGTATCGAAAACATACACTGGCTTCTCCGGATATAATTCCTTCAACTTTTTAATAATCTGGATATCCTTAAGGGAATCTTCTAATGATTTAACACCTGTTCGTGAAGCCACCAGGCCTCCATAGGCAAGCATACTCGTAGAAATGACAAATCCGTCCGCCTTATCCGCGTTCTCTAAGACCCATTTGCTTATTTCCTCACCATTACCTGGTTCCGTGAAATAGCCAATCATTTCTTTTGGCGGTACAATGACATTTACACCTGATGAAAGTCCAACCTGCTGTGGAAAGTAGATATTGGCTGGCCGATCATCTAATGGAACCAATAAAACAGTAGCCAGCTCATTCTTTTTCTCCTTAGCTTCAATCATACCAACAGAGCTAAACAGTAAAAAGACGGCAAGAATTAGTGAAAAAAATGTTCTCAGGCTTTTCACGATTTTCCTCCTTTACATTACCTAATTGGTGACACTTTTAAAGAACTACCCCATTATCCGTTAAATGTTTTCTTAACTTGGTAATATTTATGTCTTTTGGTGCAACATGATCAGTAATGGAAAGGGCTGCGGCTGTTCCGGCTGCTTGACCTGTAGCCATTGCGCTAGGAGTGAGTCTGGTAGTGGCTAAAGCCTCGTGTGTGGTTGAAATACACCTCCCTGCTACTAATAAATTATCCATTTTTTTTGGCACGAGGCATCGGTACGGTATGCCATAGCTCCCATCTCCTTCGATGTCTTTTGCTTGAACGCCTTTACCACTTGGATCATGTATATCAATTGGGTAGCCGCTAAGTGCAATGGTATCTTCGAATTTCCTTCCTTCCACAACATCCGCAATCGTAAGGACATATTGTCCATCAATCCGGCGTGTTTCTCGAATACCGATTTGAGTTCCAACAGCTGAGATGGATGCTTTTTCAAAGCCCGGAATTTTCTGTTGCAAGAACTCCGCCATCATCAGTACCTGTTTTCTTCCTTCTTTTTCTCCAGCTGATAAATCAAATACATCCGTCCCATCTAAACCCTGAACACGAGTACAATTTACAAGGACTTCGTCATCCTCAGGGCCCGCAAAAAAGAGAACTTGATCCCGATTAATAGGTACACCTGATTCATTCCATTCCTTATAAAAGCCCTGAACACCTGTTAATGGTATTTCATCCAATAGTTCGATCGGGGTTTTCTTGTAAAAATTATTTGGATGAGCCTTCATCGACTCCTTTACCTTTTCAAGGTTTACCCCCCTCATTCGGAACTTCATCGTCATTGGCTGTGTTTTGTGATCTAGGTCTCTACCTTTTAAACAAGGAGCACCCGAAAGATAAGCAACATCCGCATCCCCGGTTGTATCGATAAATCTCTTGGCAAAAACACGGATTGGACCGGACTTTGTGGTCAGATTAAGTGCGGTAATAAGATTTCCCTCAGTTTCCACTTGATCTACAAAACTATGAACCAGTACTTCAACGCCTGCTTCTTCCAGCATATCTAATGCTAACAGCTTATATTTTTCCGGGTGATAGGGGGTTACGGAATAGGTGAATCCTACTGTATCACGTAAATGACCCGGTGAACCGCCTATGTCCATTAACCGCTCTACCAATTCTTGAGCAATCCCTTTAATGACTTGTTTTCCAGAAATAGTGTGGAATGTCATCCACGGATACACCAGTGCAATGGTTGACATACCTCCTAAAAAACCATACCGTTCAATTAGCAGTGTTTTTGCACCGGCCCTGCCTGAGGCAATAGCGGCATTGATGCCAGCAGGACCCCCGCCTGCCACCACCACATCAAAAGAGAGTTCAGACTTCAAACTAGACACATCCTTTTTCAAAATCGATTATTTCCCACCAGTCATTGTGGCTCCCTCGATAAATTGTTTTTGCGCAAAGAAGAATATGATTAACAACGGAACGGTTGCCATGACAGACGCACTCATCAATAACTCCCATTTTGTCCCTACTTCATCAGTAAATAGCGCCAAAGCTAATGGCAAGGTCATCAGCTCTTTTGAATTAATGTAAATAAGAGGCTCATAGAATTCATTCCAGCTTGTTAAAAAGGTGAATATTGTCAGAGTTGCAATGGCTGGTTTTGCAAGCGGCAGCATAATACTCCAATAAATGCGAAAATAGGAACATCCATCTAACTTAGCAGCCTCTTCCAATTCTTTAGGTACTAATAAGAAGAATTGTCGCATGACGAAAACCCCAAACACTCCCGCCGGCCCTAAAATAGGAATAGCGATTAACGGAACATGGGTATTAATCAATCCTAAATCTCTCATAAATAGAAAAAGAGGAATCGTGACGACTTCTACAGGAATCATCATGGTGCTTAATAAACATAAGAACAGCAACGAACTTCCTTTAAACTTCAGTTTTGCAAAGGCATAGCCGGCAAGTGATCCTAAGAAAATCGTACCGATCGTGACCAAAACGGCAATGTAAAAACTATTAAAATAGAATAGATGAAATGGAGTAGATTTAAGTACCTCAAGAAAGTTTTCCCACCTAAAAGGATCTGGGATTAACTGAAAAGTAAATATTTTTGTTGAATCTTTAAAGGATGTATTAATCATCCATAAAAATGGCACAATCATAATTAACGAAATGATCGTTAATATTCCATAAAAAGATATTTTCGTAAAAATACCATTTCTCATCTTATTGTTCATGGAAAACCCACCTTTTTCTTACACCCCATTGGATAAGTGTAAAGAATAAGATAATGCTAAATAAAACAATGGCAATGGCTGAGGCATAGCCAAAATCAAATAGTTTGAACGCATTTTCCCAAATATAGTAAACTAATACCTTAGTATGATTTCCAGGCCCTCCGCCTGTCATCACATAAATCTGCCCAAAAACCTTCATCGATCCAATGACCGTTAAGATTAAAGTTAAAAAAACAGTCGGTGTGATCATCGGAAGGGTAACATGCCAAAATTGTTTAAGTTTATTTGCACCGTCTAAATAGGAGGCTTCGTAAAGATTTTTATCAACCTGCTGCAGGGCGGCCAAGAATAAAACCATGTTCAATCCAACATTCTTCAAAGCACTAACCACAATAACAGCACCCATGGCGAGATCTGGGTCATACAGCCACGCAGGACCGTCAATGCCAAAAGCGCCAAGAATTTGGTTGATAAAACCTTCCTCGGTACCAAACATGTATTTCCAAATAATTGACCATACCACAATGGATGTCATAACAGGAATGAAAATAGCTGTCCGAAAAAAGCTGATACCGGGTAAATTACGTTGCAAAAGCAGTGCCAGTAATAAAGCAATCACAATATTAATCGGCACCAGACCACCGGAAAATATAAGTGTATTTTTCATGACCTCCCAAAAGTCGGGATCATGGACTAATCGTTGGTAATTTTCACTGCCAATAAAATTAGGATCCCCAAGCAGCTGCCAATCTGTTAAACTCATATAAACAGAATAGAAAAAAGGAATGAACATGACTACGAAAAAACCTAGTACCATTGGGCTGACAAATAAATAGCCATAAAACGCTTCACTTCCAAAATATTTCTTACGACTCTTTTTTATAGGCAGTTCTTTCGTTGTGTTTGCATTTACTTTTACTTCCAACTCTCCTGCCTCCTTTACAATGAATCGATAGCCTCTCTAAAAGATAAAATGGATTCCTTGACGCTTTCTTCCGTATGTCCAACCACTATTGCTCCTAGCATAATGGCTTTTATTCCAGTTCTATAGAGTAATGGAACATCAAAAGTCTCGATTTTCCTTTGAGATGGAACGAGGACGGGGACATCCACATTCTGAACAAGAGCATGATAGGCCAGGATATCTTTAAAGGTTAAAGGACTTCCATATTCTTCTCCTGGAACAATGGAAGCTTCGAGGGCAGATACTCCAAGATGCTTGACACTCCCCAATTGGCTAAATGGATATTCATTTGAAATAGCAAACGTTTTTTCAATAGGATCAAGCTGTACCATCCAGCTCGGCATATGGTGAGCATAAATTGAATAGAAATTAAAACCTAAATCAATGATCTGATCCATTTCACTCCGTTTTATATTTTCATAGGAGCCACCAGGGACAATTCCAAGTGGCCCAGAAAATTCTTCTCTAATACTACGAAAAACTTCCTCATAGACTTGAACAGGACCAAAGTGATTGCCTGATGCTCGATGTTCTACATTCACATGCAGTTTAATCGCATCAACACCTGATTGGATAGCTGCCCTTGCGAGATCCCATCTATTTTCCGGCAAACTAACGATTAAGGTTAGCTTGTTTTTTTCTAATATTTGCTTTAACGAAGAACTCAACAAATTACACCCCCAGTAAAAGGGATGCGGTTAATCCTTAAAAGGGTTAACCGCACCTGCCATAATTACTTTAATAATGGATTGATCTTTTCTTCCATACCTTTTAATATTTCTTCAGGCTTTTTCAATTGTCCAAACAATTCATCAAAACCAAATTGAATCGCATTATCAATTTTTTGCCACTCTACATGCCCAGCTTGCAGTCTAGCATTGTCCATTTCATCGATTACAGCTTTTTTAATACTTTCCACTGGTGGATTATTAGGCTGATTAACAAATTCATCTGAACTAATGACCGATTCACGAGGTGGTACAAAGTACGTAGATGTAGCTTTAATGCCCTCTTTGCTTGTAAAGAATTTGAGTAGTTCTTTTGCCTCCTCCGGATGCTTAGAGCCTTTAAATAGGCCATATCCCGCTTGCCCTAACATTGGGAATCTTCCTTCAGGCCCCTCTGGAAGCGGAGCGATATCCCAAGCAAAATCTTTCACATCACGCGCACGAGAAACATAGCTATAGACATCAAAGAACATACCAATTTTTCCGGATTCAAAGCTTACTTGCTCACCTGCTTTTGGATGTGATGCATCTTTAAACATCATGCGGTCAAGCATTTTAAGTGTCTCTACACCTTCATTACTGTTCCATGTAAACTTTGTTTGGTCCTTATTAAATAAGTCTCCGCCATAACTCCAAGTGTGCGATAATAAAGCAATCCACGTATTCCAGTCACGGAAGAAGTTTGCTCCGTAAACACCGTTTGATGAAATAGCTTTTGAAGATTTCTCGAATTGCTCCCAAGTCCATGTTCCAGCTTGGACATGTTCATTCGGAGTTTTTTCGCCGGCCTTTACGAATAAATCTTTGTTATAAAATAAAACCATTGGAGGGGTTGAAAATGGAATACCATATAATTTTTTGTCTTTCTCGAACAAATCCAGTGTAGATGGGAAGAAATCATCCATATCATATGCTTTATCCTTTTTAAACGAAGAAACATCATCTAAAATTCCATTTTCCATGAATTGCGGAACCATACGCTCTGCTACCCAACCCACATCAGGTAATTCCCTGCCAGCAGCTAAAACAGTAATTTTTTGCTGATAATCCGGGAAAGGAACACTTTCCATTTTTACTTTGATATTTGGATGTGTTTCATTAAATTTTGCAATTAACTGGTTATAAACCTCTTGGTGCGCCTCATTCCCCCACATCATAAAGGTCAACTCTACTTGCTCATCTTTCGATTTTGACCCTTCATCGGTTGAGGCAGTCTTTTCCGTGTCTTTATTGCACGCTGAAGAAAACGCTACCAAAAGTACGGCTAATAAAATTATTCCTAGTTTTTTTATCATCTCATTACCTCCCTTTGTTTTTCATTTTAAGAAAGAAGGTATCTAAAAAATATCCTCTCAAAAATAGAAATAGTTCGCTATTCTTATATTTTTTTGAATATCAAGAAAATTTACGACATTCAATTGGTGTCATTCCAGTTTCTTGTTTAAACACTGTCATAAAGTGTTTTGGGCTTTTATAGCCTGATAACTGTGCAACCTCATATACTTTTAAATTCGTTCCTTTTAATAACTTTTTTGCCTTTTTTAATCGTTCTTCCGTTATGTAT
>Ga0213823_1000377_pt1 | contig 40562 bp, 51 predicted proteins | sample MC6MC0907MG_FD_179887 | JGI IMG/M metagenome (GOLD analysis project Ga0213823, IMG submission 179887) | Enriched soil aggregate microbial communities from Iowa State University, Ames, United States - MC6-MC0907-MG | ecosystem: Environmental > Terrestrial > Soil > Unclassified | place: USA: Iowa...
TGGAAGCGTGGCCGAGTGGTTTAAGGCAACGGTCTTGAAAACCGTCGATGGGCAACTATCCTAGAGTTCGAATCTCTACGCTTCCGCCATATTCAAAGCCCTGATTATTCAGGGCTTTTTGCGTTTTCAGGGTACAGAAAATGTTTGTATCCAGACCTATGGCGTTTCCGCATCCTGCCTTATGATTTCCGCATCTGGTTGATGAGCACCCAGATGTCCCGTGAAAGGATGGCGAATCTTGCGGCTCTGCTTGCCGACGATTTTCGGAAATCAAGGTTCACGCTAAGGGGCATTTGAGAGCAGGCTAGGGCGTTGTGCGGTGTTGGTGTGAGAGAGAGCTCAAGGTAGCCCGTCTAAGCAGCCCTGATACATTTCTGCTCTGCAGTAAGGAGAATGAATGCAAAGCGTTGAGCTTTTTGCGGGTGCAGGTGGCCTTGCTATCGGCATGGCGAATGTAGGCTTCCGACATGCCGCAGTGGTTGAGTGGGATCAATACGCCTGTGAAACCTTTAGAGAGAATCAGATCCATCATACTCTGGCTGTGGAGGGGTGGCCGGTTCATCAGATAGATGCCCGCACATTCGACTTCAGTAGTATTGCCTCGGAGATAGCAGTAGTCTCAGGAGGTCCGCCTTGTCAGCCATTTTCAATGGGCGGAAAACATCAAGCTCAGGATGACGCCAGGAATATGTTCCCTGAGGCTGTGCGCGCAGTTCGTGAACTCATGCCGAAAGCTTTCATTTTTGAAAATGTGAAAGGGTTAACTCGCGAAAGTTTTTCTTCCTACTTCTCTTATATACATCTGCAGCTTCAATATCCGGAGATTGTTCGTCGGGCCGATGAGGATTGGCCACATCACCGCATGCGTCTCGAAAAGCATCATACGTCTAACAAGAGTGCGCCGACTTACAATGTGATATTCGATGTATTGAATGCCGCAGATTTTGGTGTTCCGCAAAAGCGGGAGAGGGTGTTTTTCGTAGGCTTCAGGTCGGACCTGGGGGTGGAGTGGGCATTCCCAAAGACAACGCACTCCGCTACCTCCCTGTTAAGGTCTAAGTGGGTGGATGGGGATTATTGGGATCTTCATAAAATTGGTAAGAGATCTAGGCCGATAATTTCAGCTCAGCAAGAATTAATGTTTGAGCGATTGTCTGCTTCCGATGCTGATCCACGTCACCGGTGGAATACTACGAGGGATGCATTGCTTGGTTTGCCTGATCCAGAGCTTCGACCTTCCAATAAGTTTATAAACCATGTGTTTACTCCAGGTGCGAGATCCTACGTCGGTCATACAGGTAGTCTACTTGACGAACCGGCAAAAACTCTAAAAGCCGGCCAGCATGGGGTTCCAGGCGGGGAAAACATGTTTATCAAAGACGATGGGTCGGTACGATATTTCACGATCAGAGAGGCTGCGCGACTTCAGACTTTTCCAGATGAATATGAGTTTCATGGTTCTTGGAGTCAAGCAATGCGCCAGCTTGGGAATGCCGTGCCCGTAAAGCTTGCGGAAGTTGTGGCCGGATCGGTAGCCGCTAGTTTGCGGTCTGTTGCTGATTGTAATTCGTAAGAATGGTTGATCTGCTGGTTCTGTATGTTAAGGGAATGTTGACATGAACGAGGCAATGACTGCGGATATTCGCGAGAAGATAAAAGACAAGGTGTGGGCGAAGGCTCAGGAGCTAGGGTGGGAGAAAATCTCTCACTCGGAAAAGTCGAAGTGGTATGAGAAATGGTCCAAAGACAAGGATGTTGGGGGCGTCCTGTCGCGATATATGGACACCCGCTCAATCCGTGTCTATATAAAGGATACGCTTCTAAGGCCGTATCTTCGCACTTGTTTAGAAAAAAGCTGGGAGCAGGTCCGGTTGCTTTTGGGGGCTGAAGCCGAGGGGCGAACAGTTGTCAGTCGGATGGAAAAACCGCATGGCCATATCCTTGAAGGGGGTCTTGTGATTTGCTGGGGGAACAGCCGCGACTGGAAAAGTCTTGTCATTTCTGCATATGAGAGAGCATATGCGCTCGACAAAGGGATTGCTTACGGCGTCGCGTTGTTAGAGTCAGAAAAGAGAACGGATTGTCAAACCAAAGAAATGGTGAGCGATTTGGCGGTCCGTCTAGGCATTGCAAACATCTATTGGCTCGAATAACTTTTTAATAATTATCCATGCAGGGAGGGGATATGCGTTTCCGGGAAGCAAAGATCGAGAGTGTCGCGGACCTGCTGAAAAATCTTAAGAAACACATTGGCGACAATGAAATCATTTGGTTTCGAGGGCAGTCGACAAGCTCTTGGGGATTGATACCTTCCCTAGCAAGGGGCGAAGGAAAGCACCTTCAGAAAGAGGGCGCAATCTATAAGCGATTTATTCAAAATGCTACTCAGCTGATGAGTCAAACTCCCTTGGATGAGTGGGAGTGGTTGTTTGTAATGCAGCACCATCGAGCACCTACACGGCTGTTGGACTGGACCGAAGGACCTCTCGTTGCGCTCTACTTTGCGACTGCTAATTCGGCAAAAGATGACGTTGACGGCGCGCTTTGGTGCCTTGATCCGATAGCCCTGAACCGTCAAGCCAATGTGAGCTTCGCCTACGAGCTGGAGCTGCCTTCTTTTCGGGATAAGGCGCTTGAGAACTATCTTCCAAGTCGAATCGATCCTAAAAGCCCCATGCAGCCAGTCGCAGCCATTGGGCCTCGGGCCACAAAGAGAATGGCAGCCCAGATCGGTGCTTTTACAGTAAACCACAGTGTCTACAAACCCATGGAATCCCTGTATGATGGGAAGCACGTGTGGAAGTACTTCATCCCCAAGGAAAAGAAAGCAGAAATTAGACGGGAGCTGAAGTATTTAGGGTATTCTGCGCTGTCATTATTCCCTGATATTGACCAAGTCGCAGATCTTATACAGCGGGAGTATCTCAAGTGAAAAAATTTGATGTAGGATCCTTGCATGGAGCAAGCGTATGGACCCTTTATCGCATGAGAGATCGAATCCAAGTAAATCCTGATTATCAGCGTCAAGGTGAAGTCTGGACTATGGATAAGCGTCAGCTCCTGATAGATACCTTGATTAATAAGTTTGATATACCCAAGATATATCTTCACAAGTTTTCCAAGCCGAAGGTTATTTCGGGTGTTAGTTACGATTATGCTATTGTAGATGGTCGTCAGCGCTTGGAAACAATGTGGTCGTTTATCACTGGGAAGTTTGCGCTGTCTTCGGATTTTGAATATTTTTCATCGCCAGATGTTGAAGCTCATGGGATGACATATCAAGAGATAGCAAAAAAGCACCCTGACTTGAAAACGGATCTTGATAATTTTCAGTTGAATGTTATTACAATTGAAACTGAAGATGTTGACTTGATTGAGGAGATGTTTTCAAGGCTTAATGAGGCGGTTCCATTGACCGCTGCTGAAAAGCGAAACGCCTGGGGAGGACCGATTCCTCGTGCCATTCGGGAACTGGCGGGGGTTGAGTTTTTCACGAAAAAGCTGCCGTTCCAGAATAAGCGCTATAAGCACTACGATCTTGCTCTGAAATTTTTAATCACCATGGATCGAAATTCTGTAACCGATACTAAGAAAGCGTATCTGGATCGGTTTGTCAAAGAGCATGAGGCTGAAGCAAAAACAAAAAAAATCCCTTCGGTTAAAACTGCTAAAAGCGTTATGGAGGCGATGAGTACCGTTTTTGCAGATGCAGACCCACTGCTTCGATCGGTCGGTATGGTGATGCTGTATTTTCATCTTTTCAGGGTTGGGGTCGCAGAGGGATGGACTTCGTCAATTACGCGTCAGTCGCTGGTCAACTTTGAAAAGCTTAGGGAGAAGAATAGGGTTATGGCCGAAGATAACTTGTCCAGCGCAAGTTATGACTTGATTGAGTTTGACAGGTACTCGCAATCGCCTAATGATCTCTATGCTGTAAAGTTTAGACTGCAAATTCTGCTGCAGACAGTTGTAAAGAAGAACTATCCAATCGAAGAGCTTTGAGTGGTCAAGTTTGAATTTGGCCTCTTTCAGTAAGAGGCCAAGTTTCGTGTTCTTTTACTATTTTGTAGGTTTCACTATTTCTCCGATCCGGCGGTATACAGTCTCAGTGATGCGTTTGTCAGTGTGTCCCAGAAGGCGACTTGCGTGACCCAAATCACCGATTTCGCTTGCGGCCTTGGGGCGAATGTCTCTGAACTGAAACTGGCGAATCTGCTCGGCCAGAATCTTGTCCTCGCCCGATAGGGCAAGCCCAACTGCGGCCTTCCTAGCATCGTCGAAGCGAAGTCGAAGCATTGAGGCCGTGACAGCTCTACCGTCTTGTGTGGTGATCAGATAAGGGCTGCGAACTCCGCGCTCCTTCCGCTGAGCCAACAGGCGTTCTATGAGCAGGCCGAGGTGGTTAACCTGCTCCCCGGAGCGGAGCTCAATTCGCAGCTTCTTGGATGTCTTGCCCTGTGCGACCTGAAGGTATTCGTCATCGCAATCTGCGGCTCTCATGGAGAGAATATCGGCCGGTCGCTGGCCTGTGAGGTAGGCTAGATCCATAGCGTCGCGTAACTCGCTGGCAGCACGATCGTAAACGGCGTTCCAAATCTCTGCTCCAGCATAGAAATCACGGGGTCGCTCTTTGTTCTTACGCACGCCAGCAGCAGGGTTTTCCCTTTCGGTTATGCCCCATTCCCGCGCCATATTATATATGTGCGATAGAAGAGAGATCTCTCGGTTCGCGCGAACTTTACCTGATCGCTTATCTCTGTACTGAGCGATGATCTGAGGAGTGATTGCGTCGATCGGTGCATCGTCGAATGCTGCGCGAAGTTGTCTCAATGAGAGCAGGTTGTCTTTTTGTGTACGTGGCATCTTCCCAGGGATGACATCACGCTCATACCGATTAAAGACGTCACCCAGCAGACGGTTAATTTTCGGTATTGATTTTCGGTCGAGCTTGGCCCATTCAATTTTCGCCACATCCAAGTCTGTACCCAGCGGGATCTCAATGCGTTTACCATTCTCATCACGACCGTCGTAGTAATAGCCCACCCATTGTTTGCCGCTTTTCAAGGTGCGCACCCGCCTTAACATGCGCGGTGGCAGGTCTCTATTACTGGCTTTCTTAAAGCGCATTTCTCAACTCACTCGTGTCATGTCGAGCGTCCAAGTTTCGGCCGCCGCGTTTGCTTCAGATGCGTTCAGCCCGGCCAGCTTGAGGCGGGCATATAGACGACCCACTACAGGGCGTCGGGCACCACTTAATACATGCTTCCAACCGTTCGAAGCGAGCCACTGAATTTGTCTGGAAGGAGTCAGATAGCCGGTAATGGTGGCTATCTCATCTTCCGTCAGTAGCTCCCCGGGAAATGAAACGAGGGCGGCTGAGAGGTCGCTCGGGGTCATTGCTGGGTTCGTTTCCTTCATGACATCACCTCACTACCACCCTGAATCCAACCGGTAGAATGCTGTCGCTGCCACTCGCGGAACCTGTCCATTTCCAAGGGCTTTAAGTCGGTCCACCCTAAAGGCCACCCCATCAGCCACTCGACCCATGTCGGGTTCAATTGGCCACCGTGAAGGGCCATGACCGCGTGGTCTAACCGATCCTTCGAGCGGCTGGCGCCTGACCTGCGTTGGAGTGCGTTGGGTGATGAGCCTTTGGACATGCTCGCGACTGGGGTTGGCCAGGATTGGAGTGCGCGCGTCGTTTCTCCATCCAAGTAGCCAGATGCGCTCGCGTCTATGGGGCGCTCCGAGATCTGCCGCTGATACAAGACACCATTCCGAGTCGTACCCCATTTGGGTAAGGTCACCAACGACCATGGCAAGTCCTCGGTCCACAAGCATTGGTGAGTTCTCCAGGAGGACCTCTCCGGGCAATACTTCGCTGATGATTCGAGCCATGTCCTTCCAAAGCCCAGAGCGGGAGCCTTCGATTCCGGTGCCGGGACCAGCGCTGGATATGTCTTGGCACGGAAAGCCTCCAGAAATGACATCAACAAGCCCTCGCCAAGGTCGGCCGTCAAAACTGCGCACGTCAGACCAAATTGGGAAAGGCGGCAGAGCTCCATCGTTCTGTCGTTGCGCCAGAACTTGTGCGGCGTAGGCATCACGTTCAACTGCGCAGATTGTGCGCCAGCCGAGTAGGTGGCCCGCGAGTATTCCTCCACCAGCGCCCGCGAAAAGAGCCAGCTCATTCACTTGACCTCCTGGATGGACGGAATGGTAGGAAATAGGCATGCTCCATTTTTGATAATGGCTTGGAGCCATGAAGGATGTTGGACTTGAAGCAGATGGTTGAGCGTAGCCTTTGGGCGATGTGGTATTTGATGTTCGGGGCGGCCGGCTTCTGGCTTTTGGCTGGCTCTGTAGGGTACTGGGTGAAGCATGGTTGGCTTCCAAAAGATACCTCTGGCTGGGTTCAGGCTGTCGGTTCTATTTTGGCGATTTTTGTTGCCGTGATAGTTCCAGCGATTATGAAACGACATGAAACTCGAAGAAGACAAATAAGCGAGATAGAGGCCGAGCTGGGGGCTTATTACCAATTTAGAAATTTGATTCAAGAAACACAGGATCTCCTTTGGCAGCCCATTGGCAGTCGGCAAGGTGGCAGTGGGTACGGATGGAATAGAGAGTTTGTTTATGATCGTTGTTTGAATGTGATTGAGCGGCTGAATGTCTTGAGTTTGAAGAGTTCTAAGGTTTTGTTTTTGAAGCACATTTACGACGTGCGAATGCATGTTATGGAGTTCATCAAGCTGATTGTCCCTGACGACGTTTCCGGGAAGGCGGATCGGGATAAAATCGTGGAAGCGCTTACGGAAATTAAGTCTCATGTTAGTAAGCTGATCGCCTCTCAAACCTTGTACCTGGAGGCACTGGACTCTTGATTCGGTCCCATACCCCACGACACGCTGCGCGGGCGAGCGCTCCTGAGCGGTTTGCGTTGCATCAACACTGGCTGCCTGGGGCAGCTTTTCGTGGGGTATAAGTGCTGCGGTAGTGGCGCTAGCATGGGCATGAACGGATTTCCCGCACACTGCTGGGCCTTGGACGAGGCAGTTGCGGGGGGCTTGGGTCGTCATGCCGTCACCTCCACGCTTGCTGCACTGGCTGGAGTTTCGCGAAGTTGAATGTGAATGCGTTTAGCCAGATCTCCCAGTCCCGCGGCATTCCGCGCTGCGCGTGATGCCTGCTGAGTCGCCTTCATTGCGGCAAGCGTCCGCTCGGTCAGGCTCAGGGTTTCGATGGCGCTGATCAGCAACTCGTAATCTGCCCTGGTAACCGCTAACCCGGTGTAGGACATGATCCGGGCCTCCAGCTCGCGGATGCTGTCTTTGAGGTGTGCGATAGCCGTGTGGTGCTTTCTCTGGTCTGCTTCGGCTTGAACACGGGCCTCATTTAAGTCGTCCTGAAGGCCTTTGATCCGCAGTTTCAGATCAGCCTTCAGGCTCTGCTTGCCTGCGTCAAAGCCCCTGTTGAAGGCGCGATGTCGCGCTTTCGCAAAGAGGAAAGGCAGGATGGCCAGGGTGATCAGCCAGAGAATGCCAATGGCAAGAACTTGTTGATGTGGTTGCATGTGCTGTGCTCCAGAGTGCTCGCCGTCGCATAGGTGAGAGGTGGACGGCGAGCGGTTGCCCCTGAGGACCGGGGCCATCTAACTCATGTCGATTGCTTTGCTTCGTCGGCGCGGCGGTCCAGGTAATCGGCCAAGTCGTGCAGGTAGATCACGTGCTGCGCCTTTAGCGAGTTGTGCAGCTTTTTAAGCTTCAGCTGGATCTGGCCCTTCTGGACGAGTTCCTTGAATCGGCGATCAGTCTTGATGTGGGGGAAGTAGTGCTCCCGCACGGCGGTTAGCGTCGGGCAGGGGGTTGTCCACTGATTGCGCAGTTGGGCTAACGTGTCCCTCATGAACGTTCCTCGGCCCCCAAGTACCGAGGCCTGAGCTGGGCGCGCACAGCTTCCACAAGGTTGTCCTTGCAGTGGCCTTTTGTGTGGGCGCAAATGTCCCCAAGCTCATCCAGCACGATTACTCGGAATGGACGGGCTTTATCTGCGGTAGGGGTGATGTAGGCGACTTGGTCGGTTTCCAGCACCGTATTCACGGATTCGAGTGCCTCCCTCATGGCGGCTGCTGCCTGCGACTCGGTACCAGAGTCAGCTCGGCCATTGGCCACGTCTTGCAGGAAGTCCCGCAACGCCAGGTACTTCGCTGCATCGCGCCGTTTCAATGTGATCGAGCTATGTAGTGGCCCAAAGCGCACGCTGAGACGGTGAACCTCGTTGTCGTTCTCGACTTGAATCACTGCATCGGTGGTGGTTTCCGGCCGTTGCAGTGGGCAAGTCGTGAAGCCGCCTTCGTCCAACGTTTTCTGAAGCAGCATCACGCGCTTCAAAGAGAGCGTGTAATCGGTCATGCGGCACCCCCTGCGCATTGAGCGGGAATCGCTTGAGCTGTACCGAATTGGTTGATGATCACCTGCAGTCCGGTGCGGCGCTGGAATGCCAGAACCTTCTGCACACTGGTGCAAGCGGTGGGGTGAATCAGGACTGTGCCTGGCTGTTTGTACTGTGCTGATTTCATGGTCCGTGTCCTTTGAGTGAGAGGTGACACGGGTCGAAATTAGCAAAAGCTAAAATTTACATCAATAGCAATTGCTAAATTATTTTGGCGTGGCAGTACCTGCCTGATGGCCGGTAGCTGCGAACGGGGAAGGGGGGTTACAGCTTTTTAGCGTTCCAGGCGAGCAGCACGCGAGCCTGAATGTGCATTCGATCAATCATGGACAGATCAATCGTAATCGGGGGGTAGATCGAGTTGTCCGAGATCATTCTGAGCTGCCCGCCAGTCAGCCGCTGGAGGCGCTTTATGTATAGGTCGCCGTCCAGTGTGAAGACATAGATCGCATCTGTTTTGACCTCTGTAATCCCACGGTCGACCAGCAGTGCATCACCGTCCGCGAACGTGCCAGTCATGCTGTCGCCGTTGCCGGAGATGATCGCCAGATTGTCGACCTTTGAGAACGTTAGGCCCTGCATCCTCAGCCAGTCGAGGTGCACGGTCATGTCGCGTATCACTTCAATGTGCATATAGGGGGCTGCCTTGCCATGCCCCATTGATGCCGCGATGTCCAAGTGCGGTATCAGTATGAAGTTCTTGTCCTTGGCCGCTCGGGCCGAGAGGTGAACGACATTGTCCGGGGCTTTGTGGGTGGGGCTCTCCGATGGCGGAGAGGTAAGCATCCCTGCAGTAAGCCCGATCTTGAGCTCTAGATTGAGCGCAGCCTTTTCCCCCAGCTTCCGATGGCCGTTCAACAGTTGCGACAGATACGACGCGTCCAGGTCATGAGCCTCGGCGAATTCCTTCTGGCTCATGGTCCCCATGATCTTGCGGAGGGAGGCGATACGCCTTTCGTTGATATCCATGTGGTGATGATTGCTTTCCGTTAGCAAACAGTAAATTACAAGATGCTATTGTTTTGCCGATTAGCAATTGCTAATCTCGCCATCCATGGAGGTGTCTATGACGCTTAGCGAGTACCTGAAAACGATGGACAAGGAAGGGCTGGCAGCCTTTGCCCGCCACTGCGGAACGTCTGCCGGTCAGTTGAAGCAGGTGGCTTACGGAAACCGTCGTGCGAGCGCCGGCCTGGCTGTAAGCCTTGACCGAGAAACGGGCGGAGCTATCCGTTGTGAAGAGATGCGGCCTGATATCGACTGGGCCTATTTGAGAAACACCAGAAATTAAGGTGCTGGACCGGGGCCTCTCACCTCCCCAGTCCAGCGACGACGACGCACAGCACAGTACATCGGTCGTGGTTGTAGGATAGGTCCTACCTGTTCCTGTGACTACACCGTAAATCGAGGTTTTACGGTTATGAGTCGCATTGATCTTTTGCCGGGCGCTGGCCCGGTGCTCACCTTGCGGCAGGCGCTCTATCGCGCAGGTCGTGACTATCGCGGTGGTATCACTAAGCTGGCCTTCGACATGGGGCTTGAGGTCGACACGCTGCAGAAGAAGCTTCACCACAATGAAGATCGCCGCTGGCCGACCCCGGACGAGCTGGAAGAGATCGTGCAGTGGACTGCCGACCCTCGCTTGCTTGACGCCCTGGTTCGTCCAGCAGGAGCTGTTTGGTATCGCCCTGAGCCAGTCCCGGCTACCAATGATGCCTTGAAGGCTGTCGGTAAGTTGCTTGAAGAGTCGGGCGAGTTTGTCTGCAGCTTGCACGATGGCGCGTCCGACAACGTCTGGACTGCGGTGGAGGTTCTGGACCTGGAGCAGCGGGGGCTGGATGTTATCCGCCAGGTGCTTTCCATCATGGCGGGTGCACGCCAAGCCATGGAGGACCGCTGCCATGGCTGATGCAGCTGACCTGGCCAATGATCAGGCCGAATACTTCCTCCGGCTTTCTCTCCTGCGCCATGCCCGGGGCGCCGCTAAGCCAAGCGCTCAGTATTGCGTGGACTGCGATGATGCGATTCCGCTAGCCCGCCAGCGGTCTGTTGCTGGCTGCCAAACCTGTGTGGATTGCCAAGAGCTGCGGGAGCGCCGCAGATGAGCGAGCGCCCAACTCCTACCACAGCTGATTGGGCGCGGCGCTACATTCAAACCTTCAATCTCGCCTTGGTTCCTATGGAGCCAGGCACGAAGGGGCCGACGCAAGAAGGCTGGAATAAGCCCGGCGGCTATTTCACTGATGTCGCAAGCGCCGACCAGTTTTGGACCGCAAATCCGAGTCATAACCTAGGCGTTGTACTTGGTCCGAGCCGTGCCTGCTCCCTTGATGTTGACGATGCAGAGTTCACCCGCTTGGTGCTGCAGCAGACGCATGGCATCGACGTTGATGCGCTCGCGGAGTCATACCCTACCTCTGTGGGTAATCCTGCACGATTCCGCATCATGTTCCGCGTTCCTGATGGCGTGGATCTGAGGAAGCATGCGCTGGTTTGGCCGAACAAGAATGACCCCGACGGCATTATTCACAAGGGGCTGATGGTTCAAATAAGGGCTGCAGTCGATGCAAAAGATGAAGCCAGGGAGGCGGCACTCCGCATGGCTGCTGAGCCATTCAAAAAGCTCACCGTGTTCGAGCTTCGCGCTGGCCTAGTGCAGGACGTATTGCCTCCGTCGATCCACCCGAGTACTGGCAAGCCGTACACCTGGCGTAAGGCGCCGGACGCTAACGGTTTGCCTGACCTGCCTGGGGAGCTGCTGGCAATCTGGCAGGGTTGGGAAGAGTTCAAGCCGAATGGCGAGGCGTTGTGCCCTTGGAGGCCGCAGCCGGCTGTTCCAGTGAGCAGACCTGCTGTCACTCCCCGGCCCACAGCAGCACGTTCTGGAGAGCCTCTGCCCGAGGTCATTCCTGAGTTCAACCGAACCCACGACATCGCCACGATGATCGAGGCGCATGGCTACAAGCGGGTTGGCAGCAAGTGGTTGTGCCCGCAGAGCAGCTCGGGGCTTCCTGGTGTGACCATTACCAACGATAAAAAGCTGTACTCGCACCACACGTCAGACCCGCTGGCTAACGGACACAAGAACGATGCGTTCGATGTGTTCTGCATCTTGATGCACAACGATGACAGGCGGGCAGCGACCCGAGCGGCTGCGCAGATCCTGGGCATTGACGCCAACTCACGACAGCCTGCTCCGCCACCGCTGGGCGAGCTTCCCCGTGCCCCAACGGTGGCAGAGCCGGCCAAAGAACCTTCAGCTGTCGAGGGCAGTACCGAGCGCTTTCCCCAAGCTTCGAACAGTGAACCAGCCAGCTCGGCCGCCTCCTCGCTCGTCGGGGGGGAGGGGGGAAGTGCAATGGATATTGCCACCGCAATGCGCCGCTTCGCCCTGGTCGAGGGGACCACAAACGTATGGGACATGGACAAGGCAAAGCCTATGAAGCGTGGCGGCTTCGAGGCTCTAGTAGGCAAGCCACTCGCTAAAGAGTGGATGGAGCGTACGGACAAGAAGCTGATCGCTACCGAGCAGGCCCAAGAGCTTGATCAGGCCCGCCGGCTGTCAGCCAAGAAAGGTGGGGCGCTGAAGCTAGATCCTATCGAGCGATATGTGTACATCGATGGGACCAAGGACGTTTGGGACCGAGAGAAGAAACGCCGTATCGCCGAAGGCGCCGTGAAAATGGCCATGGGGGAAGAGTACAAGTGGTGGCTCAATAGTCAGGATCGCCGCGTAGTGGACGTGGACCACATCGTGTTCGATCCCACCATGACCAAAGATCCCAACATCTACATCAACACTTTCGAGGGGCTACCCCTGGAGCCGGTGCGTGATGACGCTGCCTGCGAGAATCTGCGGTGGTTGATTTCGTTCCTCTGTAACCATGACGGGGATGCGCTGGCTTGGCTGACGAAGTGGTTGGCGTATCCGCTGCAGAACATGGGGGCCAAGATGGACACAGCGGTGCTTATGCACTCGATCATGGAGGGCTCGGGCAAGAGTCTGCTGTTCGCTGATATTTTCGGTCAGCTGTACGGACAGTACGCCGCGACTGTTGGCCAAACGCAGTTGGAAGGTAGCTTCAACGCCTGGCAAAGTCGCAAGTTGTGGGCTGTGTTCGAGGAGGTCGTTAGCCGTGACCAGCGGTACAACCAGGTGGGCAAAATCAAACACATGATCACTGGCAAGACGGTGCGGATGGAATCGAAGTTCATCAATGGTTGGGAAGAAGCCAACCACATGAATGCGGTCTTCCTGAGCAACGAAATCATGCCGTGGCCTATCAGCGATGATGATCGCCGGATGCTGGTGATGTGGCCCCTGCAAACACTGCCGGTGGAACGGCAGAAGGCTATTGGTCGGGAGTTGGTCAACGGAGGGGTGGCGGCTCTGTACGGTTGGCTGCTCGCGGTGGATCTCGGCGATTTCAACCAGCGCACCCGACCTCCTAAGACCGAGGCGCGCCAACGTTTGGTCGCGCTTAGCCGAACGGCATGGCAAACTTTCCTGCACCTTTGGCGAACTGGAGAGCTTGGCGGAGGTCTTTGGGGATGCTGTTTGGCCACAGATCTGTATGCTCTGTTCATTGAGTGGTGCTCGCGTAACAAAGAGCACTCCATGAGTCAGACCAAGTTCTCGTTGATGCTCAGCGCAACAGTGCAGAAGACGCGCTCAATCCCTTGGACGGAGCGTAACAACCGTCGCTTTGCGGCGTTCTTCTTCCCTGATGATCCCGAAGCTTCCCTGCCCCCATCGTTCAATGCGGCCGAGCTGGGGCAAACCGTAATCACCTGGCGCAGCAAGGCGAAACTTGCAGGGTGGAACGTCGATGCTTGGGAACACGTGAAGGGGGTGGCGGCATGAAGCCGAGAGCCACCGTGTTGGGTGTGTTGGGTTTGTGTTGGGTAGGTTTGAGTAACCCAACACACATAGAGCCCCCGTATTTCAAGGCTTCCCGTGCCCCTGTGTTGGGTGTGTTGGGTTTGCGCGCACGTGCGCGCGTGCGTGAAATATTTTTCTCAATCCAAAGCCCCTACAAAAAAACCTATGCGAGGACTAAAAAACCCAACAAACCCAACACACTCAACACACATATTGATAAAGCATTGAATCTATTGGGTTTTAGCTGTGTTGGGTTTGTGTTGGGTTGCTGTTTATTGTGTTGGGTTAGGGAATTTGGGGGCACACACTCATGAATGACGAAGCGGAGCGCCTACAAATGGTTGAAGCCCTGATGCGGCATTGGGGAGAGCAGCGGGCACTCCTCGGCCATCAGGCCGGATTGGGCAGTCAAATGGGCAGCATCATGGAGTGGAAGGGCGCAGCTCCGCGCGGTGGAGTTGCTGGGGCGAGAGTGCTCATTGGTGGTGCGGGCTTGGATCATTCGGCGGCGGAGATCGATGCGGCTGTTGCGGAGTTGGAGCGTCGCGACGAACGCGGGGCAACCCTGGCGAAACTGGCCACTTACCGGTATCTGCATGGGGCAACAATCCGTGAGCAAATGCGCGAGGTCGGGCTGCTAGAGGGTGCCGACCGGACCTACCGGAACTGGATCAAAGCACTGCATCTGCAGGTGCTGGCGATCCTGATGACTCGATCCGGGCCTAACAGACGACATACCGTTCGTCGGTTCTCAATGCGCCGAGTATGCGCCGAAGGTGCGCCGAAGTAGCGCCGAAGCGGCGAACCGAAAACAGGCTCTTTTCGGTTTTTCCGATGGCATGTACAAAGGCGTCAGGATATCAAAAGTGCGCTTAGGCGCTCCCCCACAAGCACTGCGCTGTGCAACCCGCTCCGACCTGTCGGCGCATCGAGAACCCTGCCATCTGGCGGGGTTTTCTATTTCCGGCGCCGTGCCTTGCCAATGAGGCTTACATGAACAGCGAGCAACAAACGTTAGCCGAACTGCCGATCTGGATGGTGATTGTGCTGTCCCTGGTCGGTGGTGTTTCGGGAGAGATGTGGCGGGCGGATATGGCGGGTGCTCGCGGTTGGGGGTTGATTCGCCGGTTAGCGTTGCGGTCTGGTGCCTGCGTCACCTGCGGGCTTTCGACCAACATGTTGCTGTACGCCCTCGGCGTTTCGGTATGGGCGGCGGCAGCGGTTGGTTGTTTGGCTGCGATGGCTGGCGCCGATGTCGCTATCAACCTTTACATGCGCTGGGCCGCGAAGCGCCTCGGGCTGGAGCAGGCGCCGCCCCAGACCGGCGAGCCGGGGCAGTGACCCGGCCGGCAGCCCCGGCAGGGCGGGGGACCCTGGCGATATGGCCGGGGTACGGGGCAGGAAACCCGCGGTTCTTTGTTAGCGGGAGGTTCACCAGCTTAGTGAACTGCGGTGAACTGGTTAACCCCCTGAATTCATTGGGTGAACTGGACGTTTCGACATGACGCAGCTGACGAAATCGGAGTTCGCCGCCCGGCACGGATGGTCGAAATCCTACGTTTCCAAACTGGCCAAGCAGGATCGCCTGGTGCTGACCGATGACGGCAAGGTCGATGTCGAAGCCACGGAGTTGCTGCTGGCCGAGTCCGCTGATCCGAGCAAGGCGGCTGTTGCTGCCCGCCACGAGGAGAGCCGCATCGAACGTGACGTTCGAAGTCAGCTTCAGCCCGGCCCCGGCCCATCGACGGTATCACAGCCGGATCTGGCGCCCGGCGGTGCTCACAACTTCCAGAAAGCGAAGGCGCATCGCGAGTATTACCTCGCCCAACTGGCCGAGGCCGAGTTCAACAAAGTCCAGGGCAACCTGGTGGAGCGGAAAGCGGTGGAAGACGCGGCCTATGCGGCGGGCAGGATGCTTCGTGACCAGTTCTTCGGGCTTGCGCCTCAACTCGCTGCCGAGCTGGTAGGGAAGAGTGACCCATGGGATATCGAGAAGCACCTCGCCAGCGCCTTCCGCCGAGTCTTCACCGAGGTCGACAAGATGAGCAGCATCGACCTCGACCGAGCGATCACACAGAGCTGAGCCTATGCCAACCGGATACGCAAACGGTGCTGAGGTGTACCGCGAAGCGTATTGCCGAGGGCTGACGCCTGACCCCGAGTTGTGGGTAGACGAGTGGTCGGATGAGTACATGCGGATCCCGCGTGATACCGGCGCCGCCGAGCCTGGCAAGTACCGCACCGCGCGTACACCGTATGCCCGTGAACCTATGCGCTGCCTGTCCCCAGCCCACCCGTGCAAGCGGGTGGTGACCAAGGTCGCATCGCAGCTGATGAAAACTCAGATCGCCTTGAACTGGATCGGTGCGCTGATCCACATGGCTCCATCCAACATCCTGACGCTGCTGCCCAGCTTAGCCTTGGCCAAGCGGGTGTCTTCGCGGATCGGCAAGACGATTGATGTCACGCCCGAACTCAAAGCGCGGGTGGCGGCCAACCGGTCCAGGGATGCCCGCAACACCATGGACACCAAGGAGTTCGAGGGCGGCACGCTGTACGCCACCACGGCTGGCTCGGCTGCCAACCTGTCCGAGCTGTCGGCGCGGTACATCTACGGCGATGAAGTTGATCGTTGGGATGTCGACGTCGACCAAGAGGGTGACCCCATCAAGCTGGCCGAGGCCAGGGGCAGTACCTTCGGCCGCAACGCCAAGTTCTATTTCTCCAGCTCACCACTCATCAAAGGGGCGTCGCGAATCGACGACCTGTTCATCATGGGCGATCAGCGCCATTTCTATGTGCCGTGTCCGGCTTGTGGGCACATGCAGGTGTTGAGATGGGATCGCCTGCTGTACTCGGCTGACTTCAGCACTGTGCATTACCAGTGCGCTGGCTCGGATTGTGATGTGCTGATCGAGGAACACCACAAAAGCGAGATGCTGGCCAAAGGCGAGTGGCGTGCGCATGCGAAGGGGGACGGCGAGACGGTGAGCTTCCACCTCAATGCGCTGTATGCCCCGCTAGGCTGGCACTCGTGGGCGATGTTGGCCCGCGAGTTCGAAGAAGCCAAGCGCGCCCAAGACCGTGGGGACCTAGAGCCCATGCAGGTGTTTTACAACACCCGCTTGGCTGAGGTCTGGGACAGTGCCGTCGAGCAAACGAAAGCTGAGGTACTGCAGGCCCGCGCGCTACAAGAGGACTATGTCCTTGGCACCTTGCCCGTTGGGGCGCTTGCCTTGACAGCATCCGTCGACGTCCAAGCCAACCGTCTGGAGCTGATGGTAATGGCCTGGGGTACCGGCATGGAGCGTTGGGTGGTCGATCACCAGGTGATTCCTGGCGATCCGGCAGACGAGCGTACTTGGTCGCTGTTGGACGAGCGGCTGAAAGTCCGGTATCGGCACCCCTGCGGCGTAAGCCTCGGGATCCTGGCCACCGGCATCGACTCCGGCGGTCACCACACGCACGAGGTCTACCAGTTCGCCCGCGTGCGCCGCTGGCGCAACGTGTTCGCGCTCAAGGGTGCGAGCAAGCCGGGTCGGCCGGTCATCGCCCAGCGCCCGTCCCAAGTGGATGTCACCTGGAAGGGCCAGACGGAGCGCAACGGTGCAGAGCTGTGGATAGTCGGGACCGACACTGCCAAGGACTGGATCTACAACCGCTACAGCTTCGACAAAGGGCCTGGCGCGTTGCACTTCGCCAAGGACCTGCCCGACGAGTTCTTCCAGCAGTGTGTAGCTGAACGAAAGGTCGCCCGCTATGTGAAGGGCTACAAGCGGATTGAGTGGGTCAAGGGCAAGGCCGACCGCAACGAGGCACTTGACTTGATGGTGTACAACCTGGCCATGGCCAACTTCCTCGGCCTGCACCGCTACGGCGAACAGGACTGGGACAAACTGAGGCAGGCGCTGGCGCAGGCGAACCTGTTCGAGCAAGACGAACCGGAGCCAGCTAGGCCCCAGGCCAGCGAGCCGGACGACGATCAGGACGACGAGATCGATTCACCAGCGCCCGCGCCTGTACCGGTCAAGCGTAACGATCCACCGCCACCTCCACCGCCGGCTCCCCGTGCGGTGCCCCAACCCATGCAACGCCGCAGCTCCAGCAGCGGCTACCTGAAGAGACGCTGACATGGCCTATACAAAAGCACATCTCGACGCTGTCGAGCGGGCGATTGCGCGCGGTGAAAAGATCGTTCGCTACTCGGACCGCACCGTCGAGTATCGAACGGTGGACGAGCTGATTAAGGCTCGCGACCTGATCCGCACTGAGCTGACGAATGCCGCCGGGCCACGTTCGCGCGTCGTGCGCGTATTCCACGGAGGCAAGGGGCTGTGAGCGGACGTTACTTGTCCCTCGGACGCTCGGGTATCTTGGTGCCCGAGCGGATCAAGGCAAGCTATGAAGGCGCCGCCGAGGGACGGCGCTCATCGGGATGGGATGCGCCGGATACCGGCGTGAACAGCCTGATCATGCCGGCCCTGCGCAACCTGCGCTCCCGCTCCCGCAGCGCGGTGCGCAATGACCCTTACGCTGCCAACGTCATCGACAAGCGTGTCAGCAACCTGATTGGTACCGGCATCACGCCGCACCCACGGCTGCTCGACAAGGCGATTCGCAAGGTGATGCAGGAGCTTTGGGAGGACTGGGTGGATGAGGCGGATGCCGATCAACTCACGGACTTCTACGGCCAGCAGGCGCTTGTGGCGCGCACGGTAGAGCAATCGGGCGAGTGCTTCATTCGCCTGCGCCCACGCCGGCTGGAGGATGGCTACGCGGTGCCGCTGCAGCTGCAGTGCCTGTCACCGGAGTTCGTCCCCCATGACAAGTTCGAAATGACCCGCTTCGGCAACGTCATTCGGGCTGGCATCGAGTTCAACGCCATGGGTCGGCGTGTGGCCTACTGGTGCTATCGCAACCATCCCAGCGACAAGACCTCGCTCAATGTGGGCTACAACCAGCTGGTGCGGATCCCGGCGGAGCAGATGCTGCACGTGTTCGAGCCTCTGGAACCCGGCCAGCTGCGCGGGGTTCCGCGTCTGGCTCCGGTCCTGAAACGGCTGCGCAGCCTGGACAACTTCGATGACGCGGTGCTGTTTCGCCAAGAGGTGGCAAACCTGTTTGCCGGCTTCGTTCGCAAGCCCGCACCTGACGGCCCACCGCAGCTCGACCCGCTTACTGGGGCACCGGTCAAGTACGACCGCGATGGCTTCACGCCGATGGTGGGTCTTGAGCCCGGCACGATGCAGGAGCTGCTGCCTGGTGAACAGGTCGAGTTCTCGGACCCGCCGGACGCCGGTAACAACTACCCCGACTTCATGCGGCAGCAACTGATGGCCGCTGCCGCCGGTTCGGGCATGCCATACGAGCTTATGACCGGCGATATGCAGGGTGTGAATGACCGGGCGATCCGCGTGGTGCTCACCGAGTTCCGGCGCCGCCTGGAGCAGCTCCAGTTTCAGGTATACGTCCATCAGCTGTGCCGACCAGTTCGCAAAGCCTGGATGGACATGGCCGTGCTCGCCGGGGCGCTCGACCTGCCGGACTACGCGCAGCGGCGCCGCGAGTACCAGCGAACCCGTTGGGTGCCGCAAGGCTGGGCCTACATCCATCCTGTACAGGACGTCCAGTCCAGGCAGATGGAAATCCTCGCCGGCTTCACCTCTCGCAGTGAGACCTGTTTGCGCGGCGGAACTGACGCTGAGGTGGTGGATGAAGAAAACGCTGCCGATCTCGCCCGGGCAAAGGCCCTGGGCCTCAACTACAGCACTTTGTCGGCGGTCGATGACGACCCCGAGGAGAAGGAGAAAGCATGAAGCCGTTGAAGCCTTTCCGTATCTTCAACAAGGCACCAACGGTGCCGCAGGTCGACAATGAGCATTGGTATCACATCAAGGCCGCCACGAAAGCCGAGGGCGCTACGGAAGCCGATCCAGCCCCGATTGAGATCTACATCTACGGCGAGATTGGCGGTTGGGGTATCACTGCTAACCAGTTCATCCGCGACCTCAAGGCGATTGATGACGGGGTGTCACCGGTTGAGGTGGCCTTCAATACCAACGGCGGCGATTTGTTCGAGGGTCTGGCGATCCATAACGCGCTGAGCCGTCTGGGTGAGCGCTGCACCGGCCGCATCGATGCCCTGGCGGCTAGCGCGGGTAGCGTTGCGGTATGCGGCGCTCATCGGGTGGTGATGGCGTCGAATGCGATTCTGATGATTCACAACCCCTACACCTGGATTGAAGGTGACGCTGAAGAGCTTCGGCGGGTGGCTGATGTCCTCGACCAGGCGTTCGAGGTGATCATCGCGGCTTACAAGGCGAAAGCGCCTGACATCGACGAAGCCGAGCTGCGGCGTCTGGTCAACGATGAGAGTTGGCTGACAGCTACGGAAGCACTGGCGCTTGGGCTGGTCGATGAGATCGGCACTGGCGTGCAGGTGCGAGCCTGTCTGGGCAATGGTGCAGCCATGGCCAAGTATCGGAAGACTCCGCAGACACTGCTTGATCAGCTGGCCACCAAGCCTGGTGAGCCTGAAGCAGGTCCGGCAACGACGTCCGAGCCGACGGCACCAGACCCAGGCGACTCCACTGCGCTGGCCTTGATGATCACCCAGGACTGCGCCAAGGCGGGAATCAGCAACCTGGTCGCTCCCCTGATTGCTGCCACCAAGCTGACCGACAAGACCACGGTGCAGGCCGCGCTGAAGCGCGCCAAGGGCATCCGCGATCTTTGCGCTGCAGCCCGGCTGCCGGAGTTGACCGCTGAATACGTGACGGCCGGCCTGGAGCCCGATGCAGTGCGGGCTCGGCTGTTCGAGAAGCTGGTCAGCTCGGGCAAGGGCTTCGAGATCGACAACACGTTGCCGCCGGCCGATGACGAGCAAGAGACGGTCAAGGCGCAATTACCCAACCCAACCGACATCTGGGCTGCCCGCCGGCAGGCCGCCACAAAAGGAGCACGACCATGAGCGTCATCCAACAGGAACCGGTCCATGCCGGTGAGTTTCTGCTTTCTGAAGGTGCGGGGAAGATCTCCCGCGAAGCCATCAACATCGTCGCCGGCCCGGCCTTGGTTGCTGGTCAGGTGCTCGGCCTGGTAGCGGCAAGCGGCGAGTTCGCTCCCTACAACCCAGAGGGGGAAGACGGTAGCGAGAACGCCGTCTGCATCCTCTTCGCTCCGCTCGGGGAGTCGGACGTCTCGCGGCGTGGGCGCGCCGTGGTGCGGCTGGCCGAGGTCACCGAGGCGCTGTTGACGGGCCTCGACGGTGATGCGGAAAAGTCCTTGGCGGCGAACTTCATCATCCTGCGTTGACCTGACCTTTTCCTTTCTCCCAGCCCCGCCTTGAGCGGGGTTCTTACTTTCTGGAGTATCCCATGGCTGAGATTGCCATTTTTCAAGATGATGCTTTCGGCGTTGCAGCCCTGACTGCGGCTATCAACGAGCAAGAGTACGTGCCGGGCCGCCTGGCGGCGCTCGGATTGTTCCGCGAAGAGGGCGTCCAGACCCTGACCGTTCAGATCGAAAAGGACGGCGATACGCTCGCCCTTGTGCCTGCGGGTGAGCGCGGAACCTCCGGCCTGGTGGTCGGTGGCAGCAAGCGCAAGCTCATCCCCTTCAACACTATCCATCTGCCGCAGCGTTTCTCGATCAAGGCTGACGAGATCCAGGGCATTCGTGCGTTCGGCTCCACCACCGAGCTGCAGGCTGTTCAGGCGGTTGTGAACAAACGCTTGGGCAAGGCCCGGAGCCAGCTGGATGCCACCCACGAGTATCACCGCATGGGCGCAGTCAATGGCCAGGTGCTCGACGCAGACGGCTCGTCTGTGCTGCTGGATATCTACAAAACCTTCGGTGTGTCCCGGCAGACGCTGTCGATGGGCCTCAACGATCCGAACGCCAACATCCAGACTCAGTGTGTAGACGCACTGGATATGCAGGAAGACGCGCTCGGCAATGTCACCACCACCGGCGCGCGTGCCTTCTGTGGCAAGACGTTCTGGAAGAAGCTGATCTCTCACCCGTCGGTGGTCGAGACCTACAAGGGCAGCCAACAAGCTGCAGCCCTGCGGGGTGATGGGCGTGAAGGTTTCGAGTTCGGTGGCATCAGCTGGGAGCGCTATCGCGGCAAGGTCGGCGGCAAGGCCTATGTGTCCGATGACGAGGCCCGCCTGGTTCCAGAGGGCGTCTCGGATCTGTTCCTGTCGATCTATGCCCCAGCGGACTACATCGAGACCGTCAACACCGAGGGCCTGCCGTACTACAGCAAGATCGAGGAAATGCCGTTCGGGAAGGGTATTGACGGCGAAGCGCAGTCCAACCCGCTGCACATCTGCACCCGCCCACGTGCTGTCCTCCGTTTGACGATCTGATCATGGCCTTCCGCGACCTGATCGATGACGTGGATGAGGTGGTGTTCGAGGTCTTGGGCGATCTGGCCCGAATCGAAGGTCGCGAGGTCGCTGGGATGTTCTCGGCGCCCTGGCTGCAGCCGAAGCTGGGGCAGATCAATACCGGCTTGCGTGAGCCGCACTTGGTCATCCGTGTTGGCGACAATTCGGGCGTCGATGTGCGTCAGCAGGTGGTGATTGATCTGCCATCTGAAGACGGTGGCGGTAACTACATCATCACCCGCATCGAGCCAGGCGGTGATGGTCTTGTGACCCTGATACTGAGGAAGTCGCCGTGAGCGTAGGCAGCTATCAAAAGCAATCGTCCAGCTCTGGCCTGATCACCCTTCAGGCAAACCCACAGCAGGTCAAAAACGTCTCTGAGTTCGGCGAGCTCATGCCCAAGGCGATCAAGGCGGCGCAGCGACGGGCGATCAACAAGACCGTTCGCTGGCTGCGCACCCACGTTGCCAGGTCGGTGAGCCAGCAAGAGCGCATTGCCGTATCGGCGGTGCGGCAGCGCTTGCTGGCTTACCCCATGGGTAGCAACGGACAGGGCAAGCTCTGGTTCGGTCTGAACCCCATTGAAGCCAGTCGCGCCGGTCGGCCACGGCAAACCCGCTCGGGAGTATCGGTGGCTGGTCGCAAGTTCCAGGGCGCGTTCTTCAGGACGGTTTACGGCGGCAAGCCGGATATCTGGATCCGTACAGCCAGCAAGCACTTCAGCAAGGACGAATACCCGGACAGCGATGTGTCGGGGAAGGGCGGGGCGAGTTCGGGTTGGATTGGCGAGAACGACAGCCGCTTCCCGTTGGCCAAGGCAAAGATCTCGCTCGATGACGTCAGGCCGCACTTCGAGTCATGGACGAATAAGGCCCACCAGCGCCTGCTGGTGGTGATGGAGCAGGAGCTGAACTTTGAGCTGCAGAAGCACCTTCGGAGACTGGGGCAATGACTGACGATCCAATACCACTGGGCCAGGTGTATGCCGCGATTGAGCAGGGCATTCACCAGGCCATTCCCGCGCTGGCCTATGTCGGCACCATGCCGGGGCGACTTGAAACAGTGGTCCCCCCGGCGGTCGTGCTGGAGCTTGCCGGCTTTGAAGCGGCAGAGCGCGACCCTGGTACCGGCGAGACAGCAGTGGACGCACGCTTCGAGGCGCGTGTCATTGTCGGCAGTGAGCTGGACGACTGCCTTCACGTCGCGGCATTCGTCGCAGCGCAATTGGCGGCGCTGCTGCGGCTACAGACGTGGGGCATTGCTGTTGATCCTGCGAAGTTCGTTCGCGCTGAACAGGACTGGAGCCGGCCAGAGCTCGACAGCTTTGCAGTCTGGGTAGTCGAGTGGACGCAAGGCATTTACCTGGGTGAGGAAGAGTGGCCCTGGCCGACTCAGCCCGGCCCGCTTGTGTTCGGCTTAGATCCTGAGACGGGCCGGGGTAATGAGGGCGCCTATGTGTCGCCGGAGGATCTCGCATGAGCTATGCGGCGGCGCAGCATGACCGGATGCTGGCGAGCCTGTTAATCCCTTGCCGAGTTGTCGCCATCGACCTCGCTGCCGCCATGGTGCGTGTTTCCGATGGTGGAGATTGGACGAGCGCCTGGGTGCGATGGCATGCCCAGGCTGCCGGCAGGGCTCGCCATTGGCGGACGCCGAGTATCGGTGAGCAGGGCGTGCTGATCAGCCCGAGCGGTGAGCCGGCACAGGGTACGTTCGTGCCGGGACTGTATGGCGATGCCGGTGGCCAGCCTGACAACCGCGACCATGTCGAGGTCTGGCGTTTCGCAGACGGCGGCTCGCTGGTTTATGACTGGCAGGCCAACAGCTACACCATTGCGCTTCCCAGCGGTACGGTGACCGTCAAGGTCGGCGGTACCGAGGTCGTGGCTACCGACGACGCGATCACTGCCAAATCCGGCAGCGTGACAGTCCAGGCGGCAAATATCACCTTGGAGGGCGCTGTGCAGATCAACGGATCGCTCAACGTCACGGGTGACATCCTCGGCGGTGCACGAATCATCGACACGGCCGGCAACACGGCCAACCACAAGCACTGACAGCCCGCCTCGAGCGGGCTTTTTTATGGAGGGCCTATGGCCGACAAGAAAGCTGCGGAGGCGTCCGCGACGGTGACTTTCGTCGACAAAACCTACGATCAGCGCCCGTTGTACCTGGCCACTGGCCGGGAGCTGGCTGTGCGCCGAGGACGCATCACGGTGCTGGCGGACGATGCCGAAGCCCTTGCCTACCTGGCCAGCGACAACGGGCTGCAGCAGCTGCAGCCGCTGCAGGATGAATAACCGTGATCGGCGTGGATCGTCGGACAGGGCAGCCCATATCGGGGCTGGATCACCTACGCCAATCCATTGAGGACATTCTGACCACGGGTTTCGGCAGTCGACGCATGCGGCCGGAGTACGGCAGTCATCTGCGCCGGTACGTCGACTTGCCGGTTAACGAGGGTTGGAAAAGCGCCGTACAAGCCGAGGTCGCCCGCGCCCTGGCGCGCTGGGAGCCACGCCTGAAGCTGGAACGGGTGCGTGTCACCGCCGTGGTTGACGGCAAGATCACTCTGGAGCTGGCCGGCCAGTACCTCAACGATCCTGCGATTTTGGAGGTGAGTGCATGATCGATCTGTCATTGCTTCCGCCGCCCGATGTGGTGGAAAGCCTGGAATTTGAAACGATCTATCAGGTGGCGCTGAGCGACTTCCGCTTGTTGATGGGGGATCAGTGGACGGCGGTGCTGGAGTCCGATCCGGTGGTCAAGCTGCTGGAAGTGGCGGCCTATCAGAAGATGCTCGGCCGGGCGCGGGTCAACGCGGCGGCCAAGGCCAGCCTGCTGGCCTACGCCAAGGGCGCCGACCTGGACAATCGCGCCGCCGACTACGGCGTGCAGCGCCTGACCATCACCCCGGCCCAGCCGGATGCGTTGCCGCCGGTGGCGGCGATGATGGAGAGTGATTCGGCACTGCGCTACCGCACGCGCCTGTCGCTGGAGGCGCTATCGGTGGCGGGCAGCCGGGGCGCCTACGAGTACCACGGCCTCAGCGCCTCGGCGAACGTGTCGAGCGTTTCGGTGGATTCGCCGGTGTTCGCCGGCGTGGCGCTCACGGATGCGCAAAAGGCGGTGCTGCCGGCCGGGGCCATCGTCGTGACCTGCACCTACGCCGCCGGCCTGGAGAACCCATTGCCGGGCGACGTGTCGCTGGCGGTGTTGGGCCGGGTGGGTAGCCCGGAAACGCCGGCAGAGCTTGTGGCCGCTGTGCAGGCGGCGCTGTCAGCCGAGAGCGTGCGGCCGCTGACAGATCGGCCGCGCACTCAAGCAGGGTTGGCCACTGACTTCAAGGTGTCGGCCACCCTGGAGCTGGAGGCGGGGCCTGAACCGGCCGTTGTGCTGGCCAATGCCCGCAGCGGGCTGGACTCGGCTTTGGCCGAGGCGCGCCGGATGGAAGGGCAGTTGCCGTTGTCGGCGATCTACGCCGCGTTACACGTAACGGGCGTGCGCCGGGTGGTGCTGACGGCGCCGACCGACGATGTGACGTGTGACAAGCGGCACTACCCCAACTGCACCGCGATCACCCTTAAAACCAAGGTGGTCGCATGAGTCTGCTGCCCAGTAATGCCACCGTGCTCGAGCGCGCCATTGAGAAGGCCGGCGACCTCGGCATTGATCCCGAGGTGATTCGCGGGGTCGCCGACTCGGCACGCTGTCCGCCCAACTTTCTGCCCTGGCTCGGTTGGGCCATGAAGGTCGAAGGCTGGGAGGCGGCCAACACCGACGAGCAGCGCCGCGAGCTGATCCGCGAGGCCATACCGGTTCACAAGACCAAGGGCACTGTCGGCGCAATCAAGCGGGTGCTCAAGGCGGTGCGGGTCAACGCCGAGTTCAAAGAATGGCACCAAGTCCCCAATGCGGCCCCGTACACGTTCCAGGTTACGGCCTGGGCGAACGATAACCGCGAGGGGGAGGGGTCGATTCTGTCGCCGCAACTGGGCGAGCGCCTTCGCGCATTGATCGACGCGGCCAAGAACGAGCGCAGCCACTACGAGTTCCGCCTGGGGGCGCGCTTTGAAGGCGCCTTGGCGGTGGCGGCGGCTGCGCGGGCGCGGGCGGTTTATCGGCGTTCGGTAGCCATCCTGCCCATGCCGGCCGACACCGCCAGTTCGGGGCTGTTGGTCGCGGCGGCGGCCAAAGCGCGCTGCGTGGTCCGGCAGTCTGCCGCGATCCCCAGCATACCTATCCATTCTGAATCGGGCCTGGTGGTCGCCTGTGCGGCCCGCGCCCGTGCTGTCGTGCGCGGCACGATGGAGGGAATCATAAATGAGTGACCCGTTACTGCTGACCTTTACCAAGGCCGGCCTGGCAGCGGTACTGCGTGCGGATAACACCGGCATCGCGGCGCAGATCACCAGTGTGGTGGTAGGCACCTCGGCTTACACACCTTCTAGCAGCCAAAAGAGCCTGGTCGCCCAGGTGGCGGAATATCCAATCGCCGGCGGCGAGCGGCTGAGCGACACCATGCTGCACATCGTCGCCAATGCCGATGGCCCGCGTGCTTTCTGGATCAGGGAGCTGGGTTACAAGCTGAGCGACGGCACCCTGCTGGCTGTCTGGTCGCACCCCACCGAGGCGCTGACCTTCAAGTCGGCCAACACTGAGGTGTTGCTGGCTTACGACCTGTCGCTGGCTGCGTTGCCGGCCAATAGCGTCACGATCAATAGCAGTGAGGCCGGGCTGAGTCTGAGCTTGGCAGCGCCGCTGGCCGCCCAGGCGGCCGCGCTGATCGCGGATCAACTGAGCGGCTTAAAGCGGCAGGATCAGCTGGACCTGCATACAGAAAAGCAACGCATTGCCGACGAAACGCTGAGCAACCTGCTGTCACGCATGTGGGCGGTCGAGAAACGCCAAGACGCGGACCGTGAGGCCTTGCTGGGCGTGGCTGTATCCAACGCGGCGGCGGTTATCGCCCTGCAAACCCTGGTTGTACAAAATATCTACGGAGCCTGAAGAGCTATGAGTCTCGAATCTGATGTTGGCAATTTGGTCACACAAACCACTGCGCTCATCGACTATTTCAAGGGGCAGAAAACGTCCATCGACAATTCGGTAAAAGCTGCCATTGCCGCTGTGCCAGATACGTCGCGCACCTGGTGGGTGGACCCGGTTGCGGGTCTTGACACCAACGACGGCAAGACGGCTTCTACGCCATTCAAGACCATCGTCAAGGCAATGGCCGCTACCCCGAACGCGGGCCAATGTACGGTTAACCTGCTCAACGACCTGACCATGGAGGTCAATACCGCGCTGACCGTGAATTACCTGGTCATTTATGGCGTGAACGCTGTGACTTCCGGTGTCACGCCAAAGCTGAAATTCAAGTACTACATCACCACTGATTCTGCGGGCGCCCCAAGCACCCAGCTTGCGGGATTCATCTACTACAGCCAGGCGTCCAACGTCGAACTGCGTAACGTAGATATTGACCTGCCTTCGCCTGCGGGCCTCAACCCACAACCGCTTACTGGTCGTATCTGTTCGCCGTTCAAGACGAATGCCGTCTCCTTGCTGCCCCCTGCCATCGGGCTGACCATGCAAGTAGTCAAGGTCAACAAGGCCGCCGACTTCATTGGCGCCCTGATTGGCCAGGGGGCTACGGGGGTGATCTTCCAGGCGATCAGCTGCACTTTCCCCAGTGACATGCCGGGCAAGTACATCAGCACCGTGCCCGCCGGAACTGACCTCAAAGGGCTTACCAACGTTATGACCAACCTCGCAGCACTTTAAGGAGCACCCATGCAGACTTCTAACTTGAGCGTGACCTATGGCGCGAGCACCTATGCCGGCTTTGAATTTGCCGACCTGCCGCTGGGCGCCGCTTTGCTCGCTGCCGCCATGCAGGTCGAGCAAGCGGCTGACCAAGCCCGCCGTACCGTCCTGGGCGATTCGCTGCGCGCGGTGGAATATCAACTGACTGCTGCTGAGGCCGAAGCCTTCGCTGCTGCCAACCATGAGGGGGCCGTGCCGCCGACCGTGCAGGCCTGGATGGATGCCGTGGGCAAAGATGCGGTAGCGGCTACCGCCGACATTCTCGCCGAGGCGGCCGCCTGGAAAGGTGCGCTGTATGGAATTCGCGCGGCGCGTCTTAAGGGCAAGTATGCGGTGGCACAGGCGTCTACCCATGCCGAGGCACAGGTAATCGCCGATCAGGCCATTGCTGGCATCCATGCCAGTGTCCAGGGCGTCGGCAACGCCGCTTAACCCTAACTGCTACACCATCAACCCCAAGGGCCGCTAAGCGGCTTTTTTTGTGCCTGGAGGGCACACATGAATCGAACCCACCTTGAGCACGTCGTTGCGGCGCTGCTGATCATGGTCGCCGCGTGGGGCCTGCTGGCCCTGCTGGGCATCCCGGCTGGCCACTGGGCCGGCGCCTTCGCCGGCGTGTTCTTCTTCGTCGGTCGCGAGTACACCCAGGGCGAGCGCAACCTTGCGCACGTCGAGTCGGTGCACCTGACCCACCTGCGCTGGTACGACGGCCTGCGCTTCTGGCGATGGACGCTAGAGGGGCGGCTTGACCTGCTGCTGCCCCTGGTCGTGTGCCTGGTCGCGGCGCTGCTGGTGCAGCTGCTGCTCTGACCTCGATCCCTGCAGCCCCGCCTGGCGGGGTACACCCCATTCAATCCTGAGCCGCGCATGTCGCGGCTCTGTGCTTTCTGGAGCTTTCCCATGGCTGGATTCTTTCACGGCGTTACCGTAACGAACGTCGACACCGGCGCGCGCAGCATTGCGTTGCCGTCGTCCTCGATCATTGGCTTGGTCGATACCTTCACCGAGGGCGCGCCGGCAACGGCCAAGTACAACGACCTGGTACTGATCACCAACGAGCGCGAGGCGGTGGCCGCCTTCGGTGCCGGCGCGGCGATCACCAAGGCCTGCCAGGCCGTCTTCACCCGCGCCAAGGCGGTCATTGTTGCCTGCGGCGTGGCCAAGGCGGCGGACGCGGCCGCGCAGACCACTTCGATCATCGGCGGCGCGCTGGCCAACGGCAAGCGCACCGGCCTGCAGGCGCTGCTCGATGGCAAAAGCCGGTTCAACGCGCAGCCGCGCCTGTTGATCGCGCCCAAGCACACCTCCACCCAGGCGGTCGCTGCTGCTGCCATCGCCCTGGCCGACAAGCTGCGCGCTATCGCCATCATCGACGGCCCCAACACCACCGACGACGCGGCGGTGCTGTACGCCAAGAACTTCGGCGCGAAACGCGCATTTCTGGTCGACCCCGGCGTGCAGTATTGGGACGCCACCAGCGGCGCCGGCGCGACGGTGGACGCGCCAGCGTCGGCCTGGGTGGCCGGCCTGTTCGCCTGGACCGATAGCGAATACGGTTTTTGGGCCTCGCCGTCGAACAAGGAATTTGCGGGCATCACTGGCACCACCCGCGCGGTGGAGTTTTTGGACGGCGACGAGTCGTGCCGGGCCAACCTGCTGAACAACGCCAACATCGCCACCATCATTCGCGATGACGGCTACCGGCTGTGGGGCAACCGCACCCTGTCGACCGATGCGAAATGGGCGTTCGTCACCCGTGTGCGGACGATGGATATCGTCATGGACGCGATCTTGTACGGCCACAAGTGGGCGGTCGACCGCTCAATCACTGCGACCTATGTCAAGGACGTGACCGAGGGCCTGCAGGCGTTCATGCGCGACCTCAAGAACCAAGGCGCAATCATCAACTACGAGGTGTACGCCGATCCCGTGCTCAACACGTCCAGCCAGCTGGAGCAGGGCAAGGTGTATTGGAACATCCGCTTCACCGACGTGCCGCCGGCTGAAAACCCCAATTTCCGCGTTGAGGTCACCAATCAATGGCTGACCGAAGTCCTCGACACCGCCGCATAAGGAGCGCACCTCATGGCAATGATTCCCGAGACCCTGGCCAACCTGAACCTGTTCGTCGATGGCGTCAGTTTCCAGGGTGATGTCCCCAGCCTGACGCTGCCGAAACTGACCATCAAAACCGAGGAACACCGTGCCGGTGGCATGGATGTCCCGGTGGAGCTGGACATGGGCATGGAGAAGCAGGAAGCGGCCTTTACCACCAACGGCGTGCGCCGTGAGTCGCTGAAGTTCTTCGGCCTGGCCGACGGTACCGCTTTCAACGGCACGTTCCGTGGTGCCTTCCAAGGCTTGAAGGGTGTGATCAAGCCCGTTGTCGTAACCCTACGCGGGCGGCTGAAGGAGGTCGACCTGGGTGACTGGAAGCCCGGCGACAAGGCCGAGATCAAGCACTCCGTTGCCGTTACCTATTACAAGCTCGAGATCGACGGCCGCCTGGTCTATGAGATCGACCCGCTCGGTATGAAGCGCGTGATCGATGGCGTCGACCAGCTCGCCGCCCAGCGCACCGCCCTCGGTCTCTAATCCATCATTCGAACAGAAGGACACAATACTATGAGCAAGCCCCTGCCGAATTACCTGCTGATCACTGACGACGGCGTCACCGTGACCCTGAGTAAACCGAGCGAGCTGAACGGTATAAAGGTCGACCGCATCACTCTGCGGGCTCCAACCGTCCGCGACATCCGTAGCGCCCAGGCCACTGGCGGTACCGACGACGAGCAGCGCGAGCTGAACCTGTTCGCCTCGCTGGCCGAGGTCGGTATCAAGGATCTGGAGGGCTTTGCCCTCAAGGACTACAGCCGGCTGCAGGCCGGATACTTTCGCCTGGTCAGCGAAGACGACGTTTGACCCCAAGGTGCAGAAGCAGCTGGCCAAGCGGCTGGCTGCTGAACTGGGTTTCTCGGCTACCGAGATACAGGACATGCCTTTCGCGGATATGTGCTGGTGGCTCACGGATTGAGCCTATGGGGGGTAACTGATGGCAAGAATGCAATTAGCGCTGGTAATCGGCGGCGCCGTCGCAGCTTCGGTCGGCGCCGCATTCAAGACGGTCGAAGGCCGCATCCAGAAGCTCGAGGAAAAAGGCAACAAGGCCAAGGTGCTCAAGGCCACCATTGGCGAGACCATGAAGCTGCAGGCCGAGTGGAAGAAAGCGCATGACACGGGCGTGGCCGGCGCCGACAAGTTGCTGCGCAAGCTCAATGGCAATCTTGAGTCGCTCAGAAAGCAGGGAGTCGAAGTCGGCCGGTTGACCAAGGAGTACCAGCGCCTCGGCCGTGAGGAGAAGGCCGCCTCACTCCAGTTCAAGGGGCACCAGGAGATCCAACAGGGCAAGTCTGGGCTCAAGACCAGCGTTGGCGCCGCTGCCGTGGGCATGGGCCTGACCGCGATCCCGACCAAGATCAGTGCGGATTACCAGGCGATCATCCGCGACATCGCGATCAAGGCAGATGCTGTCAACAAGCCTGAGGAAGTGCAGCTTGGCCGCACTGTGATCCAGACGTCTAAGGACGCCGGCATGGAGCGCAACGCCGTAGCTGATCTAATCAATCAGCTGGTCGGCGCCGGCATGGAGCTGGACAAGAGCATGGCCTATACGCCGGTGGCGGCCAAGTTCGCGGTCGGCCAAGGCGCCTCGGGCGTCGACACAGCCAGCATGATCATGGCGCTGCAGCAGAACGCCAAGATCACCGATCCCAGGGTGATGCAGCAGGCGCTGGAGGCCATCGCCTACCAAGGCCAGGCGGGGAGCTTCGAGGCCAGCGACATGGCCAAGTGGTTCCCGCAGCTGCTCGCTGGCATGGAGAAGAACGGCATCACCGGCCTGGATGCGGTGACGTCCCTGGGCGCCATGCTACAGGTGCAGATGAAGACCGCCGGCAGCTCGGACGAAGCGGCGAACAACCTCAAGAACTGGATGGAGAAGATCGGCGCCGGTGACGTGGTCAAGGCGTACAAGGATGTCGGCATCGACTACCAGGCCTCCCTGAACACTGGCGTGCAGAAAGGGATGAACGTTATTGAGTCGTCGATGGCTCTGGCGATGAAGTACGTGGAAGCGACCGACCCCGCCAAGGCCAAGAAGATCAAGGATGCTCAGGCCGGCATCGATAAGGAAGTCGACCCGGAGAAGGCCAAGGCTGCGCTGGAAGCGCTGGAGAAGACGCTGCGTACCGGTGATCTCTTCGCCGACATGCAGGTCAAGGCGGCGCTGACGGCCTACGCGCAGAATCGGGGGCTTTACGCTGAACTGAAGGCCGACTCGCAGAATGCCACCGGCATTCTCGACAAGAACCTGGCAGAGCGACGGGAAACGTCGTCCCAGCGCTGGGCAGAGCTCGGCCAGGCCTGGAACGACTCCATGCGCAGTATCGGTGATGCGATACGGCCAGCCACAGATGCCGTGGCGCAGGGGCTGATAGCGGTACTGGGCGGCATGACCAAGCTGTCGGACAAGCTGCCCGCCGTGGTGCTGGGGATCGCTGGGCTGACATCGGCGGTCATCGCGCTGATGACGGCCCGCAGCGCAGCGAAGGTTGCGCGAGGCGTTTCCAACGTTGCCCGTGGTAGAGCCTGGGGGCGACGGCGCAGCGGCGGCGCAGAATCGGCGCCGGACGCAGTACCAATGCCCGTGACTGGCAATCCAGTGGTCGATGCCGGTCTAGGGGCGTTGGGCAAGGTGCTCGGTGCTCGCGCAAGCAATGACCCCTCTGGTCCAGCTGGCGGCGAGCCGCTGCGGGTCTTTGTGGTGAACACTGATGCGTTTGGTCGCATGGGGTCCACTGTCGCGAATTCATCACGGGCTGAACCTGGTAGCCGGCGTGCCCGCCGTAGGCGCCGCCGGCAAGCGGCTTCACTGTCGCCGTCACGCCCAGCGCCCAGCGTGCCAGCGTTGCCGGCGGTGAAGCGTCCACCAGTAACTGTGCCGGCCGTCCTCGTTCCCACGTTGGTCGGCGCCGCAGATGCAGCGGGCGAGGCGACACGCCTCGGACGTATGGTGCGCAGTGTGCGAGGCGTGACCCAGGTAATGGGCAGGCTCCCCGGCGGCAAGCTGGTGGACGCAGTGCCGTCGGTGCTGGACACGGCGCTGAACGCCGAGACCCGAGACGAGAAGGCTGAGGGCTACGGTGGCGCCGCTGGCGGTGTGGCAGGTGCCTGGGCCGGTGCAGCCGCTGGTGCTGCAATTGGCTCAGTGGTCCCGGTTATCGGGACGGCCATCGGTGGTGCCATCGGTATGGCGCTGGGCGGCCTTGGTGGTGATGCGCTGGGTGGTTGGTTGGGCAAGAAGCTGTTCGGCGAGGAAAAAGCGCCAGAGGTTGCAGACATGCAGCCGGAGGCCAAGGAGACGCCCAAGGCTGAAAGGCCCGCCATTGGCGCAGCGGTGGTCGCTAAGGCCCCGGCAGTGGCTGAGGCAGATAAGCCTGATGCTATCTCGGTGACCACGAAGGGGCCCAAGGCTGAGCCGCCTACCATCGGCGCTGCAGTGGCGGCTACGGCTCCGGCAGTACCCGAAGCAGTCAAGCTGGATACTGCCCCGCACACCGCGCCTGGCGCGGTAGTGCGCGAGCTGGTCAAGACCGCACCGCCACCGCCTCCGCTGCAGGAGGTGGCCAAGGCTGCGGCGCCTTCGAAGCCAACAGCGAAGGTTGATCAGGCTTTCAACTATTCGCCCAGTAGTTCGATTGTGGTGCATGGCGATGTGAAGGATCCCGCGCAGTTAGCCCGTGAGCTGGAGCCGTACAACCGGCAGCAGTTCGAGCAGTTCATGCGCGAAGTGTCCGGGCGCCAAGCCACGAAGCTGCTCTATGACGACCCACACTTGTAAGGAGGGCTGATGGCTTACATGGAACAATTGCAATCGGCCCTCAAGTGGCTGGTCGCTGCCGGCGAGGAGGGAAGGGTGAGCCTGGATGGCATGCTGGGACCGCTTACCGGCGCAATCAGTGATATCACTGGGGCTGCCGGCGAGCTGGAGAACATTCCCATAGTCGGCCCGGCCGTTGGCGAGAAACTGGGGAGAGTGATGCGTGGAATCAGCGTTGCCCAGTCCCAGGTCGGCCAGGTGGCTTCCACCTATGGGCGCACCGTTTCTGCGGCCACTCAGGTGCAGGAACGTCTCGGCACATTCACGGAGCAGGCGGCTAAGGTCACCTCAGAGGTCAGCCGGGTGGCGGGCAATGTCAGCCCGTCGCTGGCCAACATTCTGCCCACCGGTGGCTCCGGGTCATTGGCCACACCGTTGGCCAGCGCGGTGAAACCGTACCCGCACCTGCTGATCATCCAGCCGCTGCGCCCAAATGCTCAGCCGTACTATTTCAACTTGGACACCGCCGCGTTCGACGAGCTGACCCGCAAGACTTCAGTGAAGTGGGCGGCGCAGGAGCGACTGCGTCGGCCAACAGCTCAGCAGGCCGTGGGCTTGGGTGATGAAAAGATGACTCTCAAGGGGGCGATCTTCCCTGGCTTCAAGGGTGGGATCGGGCAGCTGGATATCTTGCGCGGCATCGCCCGGGCGATGGAACCGGTCAACCTGACCACGGGATATGGCCAGGTGCTGGGCAACTGGTGTTTGGAGAGCGTCAACGAGGAACAGAGCGCCCTGTTGGCTGGCGGTATCCCTCGGAAACAGGCCTTCACGTTGGAGTTTGTGAGCTATGGCGACGACATGCAGAACATCTGAGGGCGATCTGTTGGACGTCATTTGCCAGCAGCATTACGGGCACCTCAACGGCGCGGTAGAGGCGGTGCTCGAGGAGAACCCGGACTTGGCCAGGGAGGCGCAGCCATACCGCGCCGGCCTGATCATCCGCCTGCCTGTGCTGTTGGCACAAGAAGTCGAGGAAGTAACGTTCTGGGACTGATCAAAAGGCGCCGGCAACCGTCCGGCAAAGGCATAACGGACCCCGCCCTGAGCGGGGTTCATCGTTTCTGGAGGGACCATGAAGCCTGCGTTTCAAATTGTCGCGGACGGCAAGGACATTACCGCGTTGATCAATGATCGGCTGATGCTGCTGCGCACTTCCGACAAGCCCGGCATGGAGTCGGACGAGTTTGAGCTGCGTATCGATGATCGCGCCCAGGCTGTCACGCTGCCCAGCCGTGGCGCCAAGATTGAGGTTCTGCTGGGTTATGCGGGCAATCCCTTGAAGCGTATCGGCAGTTATACGGTCGATGAGATCGAGGTCACTGGGCCACCCGACACAATCACTCTGCGCGGCAAGGCCAGCGACATGCGGGGCAGTGGCAAGACCACGCGCAGCGGTAGCTGGGAGGGCAAATCGCTCGCGCAGATCGTCGCCGACGTGGCGGGTCGTAACGGCTGGGAGCCAGGGTGCCAGGTTGAAACCAAGGTGCCGCGTGTCGACCAGCGTAATGAGTCGGACTTCAACTTCATTACGCGGCTCGCCAAGCAGTACGACTGCACGGCCAAAGTGGCTAACGGAAAGCTGATGGTTATGCCACGCCAAGGTGGCCAAAGCGCGAGCGGCAAGGATTTGGGCGTGGTCACGCTCAACCGTACCGACGCCGTCCGCTATTCGTTCCGCCTTGGCGACCGCACCACGCAGAAGGCTGTGAAGACGCAGCACCAGGACAAAAAGTCCGGTGTGCTCAAGGTGGTGGAACTGGAAAACGGCGAGGCCCCTGAGGGGCTGCCGGCGGTGCACACCGACCGTCACATCTATCCAGATGAATCTGCAGCCAAGCAGGCGGCCAGGGCGCGGCTGGCTGCGTTCAACCGCAGCACTGCCGGCGTACGGCTTGAAATGCCGGGGCGCACTGATCTTTTTGCTGAGCGGTCCATCAATGCCCAAGGCTTCAAAGTAGGGCTGGACGGCGAGTACCTGGTCGACAGCGTAGAGCAGGTCTTCACGCAGAGCGGGTGGACCACGACGGTGGAGTGCAACGGCGGCCAGAAGGGCAAGGCGAAGGCCAAGGGCAAAAAGAAGAAAGCGGACAAACCAATGCGCACGGTTGATGTGGGGCCGGCGTAATCGACTATTTGCAGGAGAAAGAACGATGCCTATCACTGAAAAACAGCTTCAGCAGATCCTCCCCAACGCCGGCCGCCAAGCCGGCGTTTTTGTTCCCGGCCTCAATGCCACCATGGGCAAGTACGCCATCATCACCCGGCTGCGTATGGCCGCATTCCTTGCCCAGGTTGGTCACGAGTCGGGCCAGCTGCAGTACGTGCGAGAGCTCGGCAATGACAAGTACCTGTCGAAGTACGACACCGGGAGCCTGGCGCAGCGTCTCGGTAACACGCCAGAGTTAGACGGCGACGGCCAGTTCTACCGTGGCCGTGGGCTCATCCAGGTGACTGGCCGCTACAACTATCAGGCCTGCAGCGAGGCCCTGTTCGGTGATAGCCGGCTGCTGAACACCCCTGAACTGCTCGAGCAGCCTGTCTATGCATCGCTGTCGGCCGGTTGGTTCTGGCAGAAGGAGGGCCTGAATAGCTTGGCGGACAAAATTGCGCACCCGGATGACGCCGTGTTCGAGAAGCTCACCAAGCGGATCAACGGCGGACTCAATGGTTTGAAGGACCGCAAAGAGATTTACGCCCGGGCACTTGAGGTGCTGCAGTGAGCGTCTGGGGCGGTCGTCTGATCGCCTTGGCGGCCCTGGTGCTCGCATGTGCAATCGGCGCCCGGGCTGCCTGGGTGTGGCAGGCCAACACCTATGGGAAGCAGCTCGCCGAGCAGGCAGCCGATTATGGCGAGCAGCTGGCGAAGAAGGATCGCGCATACGGCCGTGAGCGCGAGGAGGCCGCCTCGGCGGCGCTCAATCAACTGGAAGAGCAGCAGGGCGCGCGCCGCGCCCTGGAGGCTCGCCTGCAGGATCAGACCGAAACACACTGGAAGGAAATGAATGATGTTCAACAAGCTCAGGCTCGTTTGCGTGACCGGCTTGCTACCGCTGATCTACGGCTGTCAGTCCTGGTCGACGCCGGAGCCCTCGCCGGCCAGGGTTGTGCCGGTGGGGTGCGAGAAGCCCCCGGCGCCGGAGGCGTGGTACATGGAGCCATACGCGCCCAACTTGACCCAGCATATGCTCAACGAATTGTCGCCATCACCGACGAAGGTGATCGAGGACTGATCGCGCTGAAGGCCTGCCAGGCTTACGTCCGCGCTGTCACCCAGTAGTAAAGAGACGAGTGCGCAGATGCGGCAACGTCTAGCCCGGCCTGTGGAATCTCACACGTAGCCCTGCCTTGCACACAATTAAAGTCAAGCACCCATACATTTTGTGGCTCCGCATGGCTGACCACTAGGCCTTCCTCCTCGCCATCACTATTGCTGATGACTGACATGCCCATATCCTAGCGGGTGGTGCGGAGCGGTTCTGCACGTACTCAGCCCTAGCCTGTGAAAGCCTAACAATCTCATTTGCAAGAGCTGTGCTAAGCCCAGCCCTGAGCACTCATGAGGTAGGATACATTTAGGATTCTTCCTCGATTGACTAGAATTATTTGTGCTCTCGCAGTATAAAAGCCTCCGAGTAACGTGATTCTCACCAGTTTTCAGTTCGTAAATACTAGGAGTTTCGTTGTGAGGGTTTTTCTTTCGCACAGTAGCAAGGACAAAGAGTCGTATGTACGTATTGTGGCTGATAAGCTCGGGCTTGGTAACTACGTGTACGATGAGCGAACCTTCGAAGAAGGTGAAATTACTCAGAATGAAATAATAAAGGGCATTGATGAGAGCGCGATTTTTGCTTTCTTTATATCGGAAACCGCCTTGGAGTCTAAATGGGTTAAAGATGAGGTGGAGCGGGCTGAGTTTAAGATTAGCTCAGCGCAGCTAAAGAAGATTTATCCGATAATAATTGATCCGAAGATTAAGTATGACGATCCCAGGATCCCAAAGTTCTTGAAGGATCATTACAATTTAAAGTTGGTTACAAGGCCAACTGTGGCCGCCAGACGAATTTTGGCCAAAATGCGTGAGTTGCATTGGGAAAGTAGTCCGGTGCACCAGAAGCGGCAAACGATATTTGTTGGGCGAAACGAGATACTTTCGGAGTTTGAAAGTAGAGTCGACGATGTGGATCTTCCCAAGCCATCATGTGTGATCGCGTCTGGCATATCGAAAATCGGTCGCTCTAAGCTAATGTCTAGGGGGCTGGCTAAGTCTAACTTGAAGGATGACAGCTATTCCCCGACGAGGATAGTTCTGGAACGAGTTGATAGCATTGAGGATTTGCTGATCAAGATATTTGATACCGGATTAACTGCAATTGAGCAGGATAAGGTTAGCAATCTCATAGATAAGTCGGTTGCTGAGAAAGAGAGCATTTTGGCGGAAATGCTTCGTGATGTGCATAGCGCGCGGGAAGTTTTATTTGTAGAGGATAATGGTTGTATTGTTGATTATAGTCGGCAGCCGGTGAGTTGGATATTAAATGCATTGGATCTTTTGGGGGATGTAGGTCGCCCGGTTCTATGTGTCTCGGCAAAATATAGGGTTGATCGTCAAGCGCTAAGAAGGAGGCCAAGGCTCTTTGCGTTGGAAATTCCTGAGCTTACACCTAAGGAGCGGGCTGGCCTTCTCAGTCGACTTCTGGATCTTTATGAAATAGTTTTGTCTCCTGAAGATTTTCGATATTTCTCGGAGCAGCTTAAGGGCTTCCCTGAGGAGGTTTACTATTGTGCGGATCTTATTTCGGATCTTGGCGTGCTGGCTGCAAAAGGTGAGACGCATCAAATTACAGAATTTAATGAGGAGAGAGCCTCTGTTTTGTTGCGTAAGTATGAGTCTGATGTCGACACCCTAGATTTTATTTATCTCCTTTCTGAATTTGAGTTTGTTGGTGTTGGATTTATATATGAAATTGTCGAGGAGGGCAAATATTCGCCAATCTTGGAGGACTTGATTACCCATTTGATTTGTGATTATGTGGGGGCGGAGAAAGAGTATGTTCGACTCAATGATACTATTCGTGACTTTGTAAAGCGTAATCGCCTTTCGTTGAGAAAGGATTTGCGTGATAAGCTTAGGCAGCATGTTCAGCAGTTTGTGAAAGATAATAATAAATTTGAGCGCGACTCGGCAGATTTCTTTTATTCGGTCAAAGAGGCTTTAGCTGCCGGGCGGCAGATTGAAGATAAGTATCTAGCACCATCTCATGTGCTTCGAACGATCAAAGAGCTCTACCAGAAGCGTGAAAACCTCAAGAGGGTAGTGTCGTTGGCGGACATGCTCTTGGCGAAAGAAAGCTCCTTGGACTCACGCGTAAGTGATGATGCACGTTATTATCTCTGCTTGAGCTTGGCTCGACAGAAAGATAAGCGGGTTCTTAAAGAGGCTCAGGAGATTAAAGGGCCAGAACACGATTTTGTTTTGGGGTACTATTATAGGTTGTGTGGGCGGCATACAGATGCCATTGAGCGGCTATCCAAGTTGGTAGATACCCCGTACATATCTTCGCGGGCTAAGCGGGAGCTTGTCCAGGTTTACCTATATATTGAAGAGTATGAGAAGGCTCTTCATATGGCTCGAGATAATTACGAGCAAAATCGAGGTAATCAGTTCTTTTTGCAGTCTTATCTGCACTGCCTCTTCAATAGTGGCGATAATGGTGCGCACAAGGAGCTCATTAAGAGGCTTATTGCTGAGCTTGAAATGATTGGCTCAAAGCAATCTATTGAAATGACCTTGATTGCTAAAGCGCATTTCGCTTCTAGGATAGAACATAGGAAAGCAGCTGCGTATAATTATTTGGATGACGCTATCGGGCTTGATAGGGATTCGACATATCCACTGCTTGCTAAGTTTGATATAGCTTTGCGTCATTTTGATGTGGAAGCAATGGCGAAAACTCTTGATGAATTGATTAGGGTGTCGCAGAAGCGAACAATGTCGCAAAATACGATCCTAAAGAACACAGCGTACTATCTAGCAGCCAAGGGGGAAATTTCAGAGGCGTATGAATTGCTAGATACAAGCTTGCAGAATTATCCTGCTGAAACCATTTTGAGGCTCAAGCAGAAGTTGAAAATTATTTCAGAGAAGCAACTCTCTGTTTGAGTTTTAGATGTGAAAGGCCCAGCCTGGTGCTGGGTCAGTAAATTCTGGCTCTATTGCAATGTGATATATAGGAAGTGGCGGCAGCTTTCAATTTCGTAGGCGCTCAATTCCGGTAGAGATTTCATCTGCATGATTGTCCAGCGTCGCGAGTGCCGCCATGACATTGTCATGAATATGGACCGACCCGCGCTGGCTAACCCAAAGCGACAGTTCTTCGATCGCCGCTCTAATGGCACTTTGATTCAATAGTAACAACTCTATTGTATCTGCTGTGAGTGCTAATTTTTCTTTCATAATGGGCTCTTGCAGTTTCAATCTATGGGCTATAAGGGCATTCTTGCGAGTCGAAGATACTGAGCAGTCATTTAATTGGTTCAGAGTTTCGGTCTAACACGTGTCAAGTGGGCGTTGCGGGGGATTATACTCCTTCACTATAGCCAAAAATGGCCTCTTTGTCTTTAAGTCGCGGCCGTTGTGAGCGTCTATACGAAGCCGCAACTTCCTCAAAATCGTTTCCGCAACGGAGCAATCGGAGTGCTGGAGAAACAGTCTCCAGCCCAGTCTGAAGAGACAAATCGCGGAAATGATTTTAAGCTAACTTGTTGATTTTGTAGAAAAAAATTGTAGACTTGAAAACCGTCGATGGGCAACTATCCTAGAGTTCGAATCTCTACGCTTCCGCCACTATTTTCAACAAAAGCCCCGACTATTCGGGGCTTTTGTGTTTCTGAGGTTTGGCACAAGGTCCCCACCGGCCACAAGCGTGCGTTGTACCTGTAGGAGCGGGCTTGAACTGGCTTAATGATCCCGGACACCTCTTAAGGGCGATATGATTCGCCCAATCAGGAGGTTCCATGCAAGAACGAAAGACCTATACCCGCGAGTTCAAGCAACGTGCTGCCAGCA